>OLGZ01000192.1_pt1 | contig 57536 bp, 50 predicted proteins | sample 1605981 | NCBI WGS metagenome assembly OLGZ01 (sample SAMN03283291) | human gut metagenome | biome: human-associated habitat; material: feces | host: Homo sapiens | place: Peru | collected 2012
CCAACTGTTTACTGGGCAAGCCTGATATCAGGATTGCTATAAAGTGTTAATTTCGTACGATAAAAGTTACGGGTGTACCCGTTTACATTTTACTGTTTTTCCGGCGCCGACTGGAACTTTTGGGACAAGAAGCCGCCAACCAAGAGAAAGCCATATCGGAAATGGCCCTGGCTAATAAGAAATCGTACTGGATTGGGGTATTTGAACAGTATGGTTTGGAGGGCAAATCAGCCGAAGTAACAGCGTTCTTTGATTCCTTTACTCCGCGCTTTTTGAACGCGTATGATATTAAGGATCCCACCGCCAGGGAGGCGACTTTTGCGAAACTGCTTAACGAGTTGACGAATAAGATAGCAATGTGGAGTAAGGTTGTTGAGGCAAAAATGCTCAAAGACAACGAGAAAGTAAGCACCGAGGAGGCGAATCCATTTGCCGAGGATGATGACCAACTCCAAAACTTTCAAATAGAGGAACCTGAACCGGTGCAATAAAAAGTCTGCAAAATGTAAAACACCCCGGGATATTGATTAACCCCGGGGTGTTTTTTTATGATAGTGTAAGATGTAATTTTAGGCTTTACTTAAAATTAATACACTCCTTTTCTATCACCAACGGATGCTTTAACACTTGGGTTAAAATAGCTCCGATATACTCGCCAATGATTCCAATAAAAAACAGTTGCACTGACGAAAAGAACAGCACACCTAGTAAAATTGGCGCGGTGCCCATCGGAAATTTATTCCAAAACAATAATTTTAAAATCAAATAAACAAAGGCCAGGGCTAAACTTATCCCTCCCAGTACAAAGCCGCCCATTGCCGCCAACCGCAAAGGCACCTTGGAGTGATTGGTAAAACCAATCATTGCGTTGTCATACAGCGCGTAAAAATTATTTTTGGTAAATCCGCGTTTGCGGGTAGCCGCACTTTTGTTAGCCCTATCCGAAGTGTTTCTGCCCTTTGTCTCGCACGATTATACACTAATCCAACTGCCCCTGCCCGTACTCTTACTATTAAAAGACCCTCGTGAAAAAACGGATAATTTAACCGTTTTCTTACTAGCCCTTTTGTTTATGCCAATGAATTTACCCTCTCATTGTTTTTTCGCATCTTATTTTGATTTAGTACTCAATCTGGGCTCTTTTTTGCGTCCCTTAATAGGAGTCGTGCTAATAGTACATTTAATGAAAGATTTTTCCTTTTCTCGCCTATTACAAGGCATAAAAAAGTATTATGGACCCAAGGGGAATTAGGTCCTTTGACCCTTGTTAGCCACCGACGCAAGTGTTAAAATATAAGTATGAAAAAATATATTCTTTTCACTTTTGCCGTTCTACTTTCTGTTTTAGTGCCCGCTACGGCGGGGGCCCAGGTACCTTCTATCAGCCGCGGCGCACGCGCCGCAGAGCAGGTTTCAAAAGCAACCTCAAAAGGAATTAGCCGCTTGCCTTCCGTGGCCTTACCCACCAAGGTCAAAATTCCCTCTGCCGTTACTTTCCCGGCCGGTTCGTCTGTTCCCAAATTATCATCTAACATTTCCACTCTTTCCAGCAAGGTCCAATTGCAAGAAGCCCTGTCCCAACTCCAACAGTTGCAACAGGAAAACTTGCGCCTTAAAAATATCTTGGCGACCGAAGTTATCCCGAAAGATGCGTATATCTTTCAAGCAGTGGAATCACCCAAAGCAGCCGCAAATATCAGCGGTACAAACATTTTTTCGGGAACGGTCGTTTCTATTCCATACAATGGAAAAAACGAGATATATGGCGTTATAGCCACACATGCAATCGCTGTGTCATCCAACGAAAAAGACGCTTTGCACAAAACATTCACCGCTATTGTCTATAAAAACGGTTTGCCGCACGAAGCAACCGTAGAGGTAGTAGCCTATTCGCCCAAGAGTATGTTGGATATGGCTCTTGTCAAATTTCCAAAGGATATTGAGTCCCTTTTGGCTCCTTATTCCATTAGCGAGGCTACCCCTTATCTGGATAATAATTTACTTTCCAAAGGTTTTACGCACTCTTCCGCAGCCGCTATTCCGGAACGCAAGGTAGTAGGTGTAACGCCAATTTCTATTCGCACAACGATTTCTATGCCAGCCGAAAAACGTCCCGGTCTGTGCGGCAGTGCGGTGTTAAACGACAAGGGGGAACTGGTGGGCATCCACACAGGCAGTATTCACCACACAGAGGACCCCGGTAAGGACGTTGCCTACGCCACGCATGCGCATTACCTTTACAAATTGGTGGAAGCATATCACAACAACGGTGTAGCCAAAGTGCCCTTTTATTTTGACGATAAGCCTATTTTTGATATGGATATTGACGAATATCTAACGGCAGGCTCCTTATTGGACGAAAACCAAAAGGCAATTAAAAACCTGACGTTTGAAAGCAAATTTTCGTATAGTAAAATTAAAAACGCGATTGCAGACAAGCCCGAAGGTCGCTATTTGCAATTAACCACGCGCCGCGCGCAGTGGGATAAAGACGGGTTAGCCCTTATTGAAGGGCGCACCAGTTCCGACCACAGCATTAAAACAACATACGTGTACGATTTAAAGGAACAAAAATTAATTAAAAAACGTCAAACGGTGTATAATCCTGCCACCAGACGGGACACCAAAATTGATGTGCCGCTTAATTAACCCTATTTACAGGGTACACGAACGGCTCAAAAAATAGTAAAATATTTGCAGAAGTAAAAAATCTATGGAGGGTGTAAACTGTATGATTAAAGTTGGTATTAACGGTTTTGGCCGCATCGGTCGCTTTGTATTCCGCGCGGCGCAAGAACGCAATGATATTGAAATCGTAGGCATCAACGACTTGTGCCCGGTTGACTATTTGGCTTATATGCTCAAATACGATACGATGCACGGCAAATTTAACGGCACCGTGGAAGCGGACGTTGAAAACAGCCAGTTGATCGTCAACGGCAAAAAAATCCGCGTAACCGCTTGCAAGAACCCCGAAGAATTGGCTTGGGATAAAGTAGGTGCCGAATATGTAGTAGAATCCACCGGTTTGTTCCTTACCCAGGAAAAAGCGCAGGCCCACATTAAAGCCGGCGCCAAATATGTGGTAATGTCTGCTCCGTCCAAAGACGCTACCCCGATGTTCGTAGTCGGCGTAAACGAAAAAACCTATGTAAAAGGTACCCAATTCGTTTCCAACGCTTCCTGCACCACGAACTGCTTGGCTCCTATTGCCAAAGTTTTGAACGACAAGTTCGGTATTAAAGATGGTTTGATGACCACCGTGCACTCCACCACCGCCACCCAAAAAACGGTTGACGGTCCTTCTATGAAGGATTGGAGAGGCGGCCGTGCCGCTTCCGGCAACATCATCCCGTCTTCTACCGGTGCTGCCAAAGCCGTAGGTAAAGTAATTCCTGAACTCAACGGCAAATTGACCGGTATGTCTATGCGCGTGCCGACCTTGGACGTTTCCGTGGTTGACCTTACCGTCAACTTGGCCAAACCGGCCACCTATGCGGAAATCTGCCAAGCGATGAAAGAAGCCTCCGAAGGCGAACTCAAAGGCATCTTGGGTTATACCGATGAAGCCGTTGTGTCTTCCGACTTCTTGGGCTGCCCGCTTACGTCTATCTTTGACGCCAAAGCCGGTATTGCCTTGACGGATACGTTTGTGAAAGTCGTATCTTGGTACGATAACGAAATCGGCTACTCTAACAAAGTGCTGGATTTGATCGCCCATATGGCTTCCGTAAACAAATAATCTTATTTGTTGCAAGAGAGAGGGCTTCCGCAAGGGAGCCCTCTTTTTTGTCTAACACCCAATTTGTAAGATTAATAAAAATATGTAATGTGGTGTCGACGGGCCGTAACAATCTCTGCCTGTGGCATACTGCCCCTGCCACTAAACTATTCCAATCCGTTCCACTGGGAAAAAGCAAAGGCAAAGAAGGGGAAAAACAACCTCCGTAATCGGGCTACTTAAAGACATAAACCATAGAAGCAAACCAGAAATACGCTTCTGTTTGCGGGCTAAAATTTGAATAACAGCCAAATAATTTACGTCAATTTATAATATAATATTAGAGATTTGACGGATGATGTACGGTTGCTGTTCTCCGACGCAGAATAGAACTAAATTTTTACGAAAAAAAATATTTTTAAAAAATTGTTGCATTTTTTAAAAAAAAAATATACACTATTTGTATCTATGAAAAACAAAAACATTTGGACTATTATTTCTCACTCCATTTCCGCTTCTGCAAAGAAGTCGGTCGTTTTTGCATCCGATTTGTTTAATCTATTTTCTATGTGCAATCTATATACTATTATTAAAAATAGATATTTTAGTCCGGAACCAATGGTTATATAATTTTTGTTTTAGATTTTATTTAAAAACCCCGGGCTATTAAAAACCGGGGTTTTTCTTTTTTAAATTTATAAAAAGGTACATATATGCAAAAGATTATTCTAATTTCTTGGAAACATCCGTTAATTACCGTTGATTGCAAAATGGCAGGAATTATGGTGGTTCTATTTAATTTTATTTCCAATATTACTAAAAAAATAAAATTTAGCCCGGGATATATGTTTTAATTTAAGTCGTTTTAGTTTTACACCCCGGACTTTTATAAAAGGTTCGGGGTTTTATTTTACAGAATTTAACTAATAGATAAAAGGAAAAACAAAATGAAATACATAAAATTACTTCTCGCTGTACTTGTCTGTGTTGCTGTTACGCCCGTCGCTCAGGCGCAGAGGCTGCCTGTAAAACGTGTTAAAATAAAAGTTTACCATTTGCCGTCTAACAAAACCCTTTTTCCAAAAGGGACTGTAACTGGTATTAAAGTAAAAAATCCTAAGTTTAAAACCCCAGTCGTCCAACTGCCGGTAACCACTTTAAGATTAGCGGTTAATAAAAAAGCCAAGGAAATCCAACTCAAACTCAACGAGCAGAGAAAACAACAACTGCTTAAACAACAAGATTGGATTAAAGATATTGAGCAAAACCGTGCTGCGCTTTTGAGTTCATATCATTTGCCCGAGGATTATATTTCGGGTTTTTATGTCCGCCGTATTGAGCCGTACCAGAGCAGACCCCAGTCTATGTATCATCCGGACGAAAAATCCGATAAAATTCTGTACCGCGGAATGATTATTACGCCGGAAGAGTTGGTGGCCATTTTAAAGAACGGCTTTTCGCCTAAAAACTCTACTTGGAACGTGGGCACAGATTCCAGAGGTTCGGCCGTCAGTTTGTCTTCTTCTTACACGGAAGCAAGCCATTATATTTTCCAAAACGGGTATAAGAAAGATGGCCTTGGAGTTGTGTTTGTAGTACGCAGGACGCCTGCAATGGAACTTGGTAAAGATCCAAAACTTAACTCCACCAAAACTATTTATTACTCTTATGAAGATATCCCTGCTTCGGATATTGTGGATGTATATTTTCACGGAGAATACGGGCCCGAATCCTTGCAAAACGTTATGGAAAAAATTCAGCAAGGAACGAACCGTCCGCATAACACCTGGACCAATCAATTTAGCGGAGGAGGCTTCCTCCGTTAACCATAAAAAATCCCCCAGACAAAACTGGGGGATTTTTTATGATACATAAACTAAGATTGATTATTTGGCTTCTTTAAAAATATGGCTAAATGATAACGATACACCCACATAAATATTTTCACCGCGCGTACCGAAATCTTTGGCCTGCGCCGTATAATAACTGATAAACGGGGCAAGATGTAAATTTTTATACAATTCTACTTCCAAACGCGCATCGGCGGTAAATTCATAATCTAAATCGGTCGGGCGCTTTTCAGATGCGCTTAAATAATCACGGAACAGGGCAGAATATTTGGCCGTTACACCTTCGCGCACGGGCTGCTCAATTTTCAATCCCGCTTCCCACGCCAGTTTGGTTGAATTGGGGCTGTATGTAAAATCACGCTCACCCACTACGGCAGCAAACAAACTTTTTAAATATTTTCCTTCAAACATTTTTACCCCGGCCGTTCCGCGCAAAATGCGGGTGCGGGGGGAATTATCAGGCTTGGTAAATTCGGTCTCGTAACCCAAATTGGCAAATGGGCCGGCTTCAAAGCCGCCTAAAAAGTTTTCAACCTTCCATAAGCGTTGGGTGTAGCCGGTGGTAAACAAAATTTTGTCGGCATTTTCATTGGTTAAGGTCTCGCCTTCCACAGGGCGGATTTTAGTACGGCCATAGTCCATTAACAGTTCATTGGTCCACAAATAGTGTTCGGCGTGATAATCCGATATCGCATCCAAATTACCGCGCACGGCAGTTTGGGAATCGCCGTTTAAGCGGGCATCAGAAAAGTCTTGGTATTCTTTGGCGTGCTTTACTTCGGTGGAAGTTACGTCAAGAGCAATTTTTTTCAGTTCAATTTGCCAGCCCTGTTTGCCGTCCTGCGCGTACGAAACGCCACAAAGCAACACCAAGGCAATCAGCAAAAATGCTTTTTGCAAAAGTTTCATAATTCTCCTGGGGTTTAATCTTCAAGTTTGTAACGGATACGCAATTTGCCGTTTTGGTATGACCAACTGATTATTTTAAAATGCCCGATTTCGCGGGTATTTTCCACGTGTTTGCCAATACAGGGGCAGACATCATACCCGCCCACGCGCACCAACCTCACGGTATTTCCGGCTTCTGGCGGCAAACGGGATAAATCCACACTCTTTTCCGCCTCCTCGCGCGGAAGTTCCTCCGCCGTTACGGGCAGTTGCCCGGCAATCACGTCATTTACCATATCTTCCACTTCGCGCAACTGTTCCGCTGTCGGTTCAATCGGCAGGAAATAATCACACTTGGATTTATTTTTTTCAATATGGTTAGTTAAACTGCGCTCACAGCCAAACATACGAACCATTGTTTGGTTCAAAATGTGTTCGGCCGTATGCATCGGGGGAAAATAATCTTTTTTAGGGGTTAAAGACGTATCCATATGGTATATTTTAGCGAATTTAAAGGGGCTTTTCAATTTTCTAATACAATAAACCAATGACAACGCGCTCCAAAAATAATAAAATAATAAAGAAGGGGGAAACCCCTCTCATATAGTTAGATAGAGGAAATAAAATTAAGATTATGCCGAAAAATACTGACTTTTGCAAAATCGTCGCGACCATCGGTCCCGACACCAGCGATGAAAAATCTATTGAATCCTTGGTAAAAGCCGGCGTTTCCGTGTTCCGCTGCAACTGCAGCCACGGTTCCTTGCCCGAATACCAGGAAAGAGTAACCAACATCCGCAAGATGGAAAAAAAATACAACTGCACTTTGGGTATCTTGTTTGACTTGCAAGGCCCGAAACTCCGCGTTGGCACGTTTAAAGATTACCGCATCCACTTGAAAGAAGGGGATAAATTCCGCTTGGATATGAACCCGGAACCCGGCGACCAGACCCGCGTTTGCCTGCCCCACAAAGAAATTTTTGCCGCTATGAAAGACGGCCTGGAACTTTTGCTTAACGACGGCGTAGTCCGCTTGCGTGTGGATGCCCACACCGCCGACACCGCCGACTGCACCGTTATCGCGGGTGGCGAACTTTCCAACAAAAAAGGTGTAAACGTACCCGGTGTAAAACTGCCGCTTTCCGCGTTAACCGCCAAAGATAAAGAAGATTTGAAAATCGCCGAAATGTTGGGCGCCGATTTTATCGGCTTGTCCTTCGTTCAGGAACCGGAAGACTTAATTGAATTGCGCGGTTTGATGAAATCCAAAGCGCACATCATCTCCAAAATTGAAAAGCCGTCCGCCATTGAACACTTGCGCGAAATTATTGACTTGACCGACGTAGTAATGGTTGCCCGCGGCGACCTGGGCGTAGAAACCAGCCCCGAACTCGTGCCGGTCTTGCAGAAAAAGATTGTTTCCGGCTGCCGCAAAGCGGGTAAACCTGTCATCATTGCTACGCAAATGTTGGAATCTATGATTCACAACATTATGCCTACCCGCGCCGAAGCCTCCGACGTGGCTACCGCCGTTTACGACGGTGTGGACGCGGTAATGCTCTCTGCCGAAACCGCCCAAGGCGATCACCCGGTGGAAGCCGTTACCACGATGCGCCGCATCATTGAAACCGTAGAAAAAGACCACCGCTACCGCAAAGGTCTTTCCTTGTTGGAACGCAAAAACGATTCCACCAAAGAAGGCGCCATCACTACGGGTGCCGGCATTGTGGCCACCAACTTGGATACGGCCAACGTAATCGTTACGTTTACCGATTCCGGTTCCACCACCTTGCGTGCCTCCCAACAGCGCGCCGGCGGCTTGCCTATTTTGGCCCTTACGCCAAACATAACCACCGCCCGCCAGTTGGCTGTGGTATGGGGTGTAACGCCGATTGTCATTGACAATTTGAAAAACTTTGACGATATGACGCGCGAAGCCAAAAAAGCCGTCCTCGCCCAAGGTTTAGCCAAAGAAGGCGACAACGTAGTAGTAACTGCCGGTATTCCGTTTGGTAAAGCCGGTACGACCAATATGCTCTACGTTATGAACATCTAATCAAAGTTAGTTGCTTAATACGCCGTCCGATTTCGGGCGGCGTATTTTTTTGTACAAAAAAACCACCAGTTAGCCGGGGATAGAAAAAAGGGTACACCAATGCCCAGTATCGTTTCCGCGGCGATATTCTATTTAGACAAATGCGAAAGAAATAGACCCGTAAAAAGTGTTGTCATTGCCGAGATTTGTCGGCGCGAAGCGTTCGGGACTCAGTTGTTTGCCGTGTCCGTGTCATTTCCAAACACCATTGTTTTTTTATCGTCATTCCCGAGAGTCGTAGCCGGGAATCTGTTTTTGTCGTTACAACTTTCCAGGATGACGGTAACTACCAACGACCCAATCGGTAGGTCCTGAAACGAGTTCAGAACGACGGGTCTTGTTGTATTGTTTTTCGTGTCCGTCTTTCCCGAAAGGCAGTCGGCGAGAAGCGAACGGCTTTGTGTGGCACTCTGCCTTTTGACGCTTCTGTGTCATTCCCGAGTGCCGTAGTCGGGAATCTGTCGTTTGTCGTTGGTGTCCTCTTGCGCAACAACGGCTCCCCGAACCCTGCGGGCCGCCAAAACCTCGGGGATGACAAAGGAAGAACGTACTCACCAACCCTCGGGGAGGACGGCATAAAGGAAAAATGAGAAGAAAAAGGAACGCGAACAAGAGGAGTATTTGAGACTAGATATCTAGCGGACCAGTAACAGCGGGCAGGGCCCGCATATGAAACTCCCTAGGCTCCCGCCTAGGGCTTCTTTTGCTCCAAAATCTCAGCTGCGCTTGATTTTGCCCGCTACTAACTACAAGAAGAAAACAAAGTTTTCTAGTCGCAGGTTTTGCACTTCATCCCCAGGCTTCTGCCTGGGGTATTCGTGAGCAGAACGCATATAAAAACCCCCGGCGGCTAGCCGGGGGTTTTAACTAGAAATAACCGTAAATGTTATTTGTTTTCAGCAGAAACAGAAGCGGCTTCCTTCTTCCAGGTGGTGGCAATACAACCCATTGCGATAATACACGCAATAATGCAGGAGAAGTACACACCTTTCCAGCCGAAACTCTTGCTGATGTACGCGGCCCCGGTGCTGGACAACATAGCACCAAAGTAACCGAACATACCCGTAAAGCCGCACGCGGCAGAAACAGATTCCTGCACGGTTACGCGGGATGCTTGCACACCGCCAGCCAGGTTCTGCGGGCCGTCCACAAAGAAGCCGATAAACGAAGCGAGCAAGGACGTCCAGAAGAACTGGTCTGTACCGGCCACGCAATAAAAGCCCCAGCAACTGGCGGCCAAAATGACCAAGTAAATAATATTCATTTGGGTGCAGCGGCCTTGGAAGAATTTATCAGCCAAGTAACCGGCAACGATACCGCCGGGCATACCCAAGAAAGGCATCCATTTCATAGCGGACACGGCACCGTCGGGCGTAAAGCCGCGTTCCTGGGTCAGGAACATCGTACCCCAGTCCAACGTAGCAAAGCGCACATAGTAAATGAAGATGTACGAAATAGCCAAGGCCCAAAGGAACGGGTTTTTGAGCACGTGTTTTTTAAGAATTTCCCAGTGGGAAAGGGTGCTCTTTTCTTTTACAGGCATTACGTCGTTTCTGTAAACTTCAATAGGAGGCAAACCCACGGTAGTAGGTTTATCGGTCAAGAAGAACATTAGGAAAATACTATAACAAATACCCATAAAAGCAGGTACGATAAAAGCCATTTTCCACATATCCAATTTGAGCAGATAAGAAATCAACACGCCCACAAAGAACGCACCGAACGTGTGGGAAGAAGACCACAAGGTCCATTTGGTCGCTCTTTCAGAGGGGGAGAACCAGTACACCAAACCTTTGGCTACCGGAGGAAATCCCATAGACTGCGCCACACCGTTCAAGCCCCAGGCAAACGAGGCCAACGCCACGAGCGGCAAGGTAATACCCATATTGCCCAAGAAGGCCTGGAATTGCGGCAGGAAAGGGAACGCCAAGTTGATAAGGGAAGAAATGAACAAGCCGAGCGCCATTACGCCGCGGATGTTACAGCGGTCCGCCAACACGCCGCTTAAAAACTTACCGATACCGTAGGTAAGATAAATCGTCGTGCCGATATACCCCAACTGAATTACGTCCAAGCCAAAGTTTTGGCTCAGCGCAGGTTTTACATAATCCAAATTTTTGCGGGTGAAATAAAACAAGGCATAACCAAAGTACATGCCGAAGAACATCTTAATACGCCAGTTACGGTACAAACGCTTAATCTGTGCCTCGTCGGAAATAGGTGTTCCGTCCGGCAAAGGTTTCAGCCAACCAACTAATTTTGCGAACATTCTTGTCTCCTATTTATAATTTAACATACCAAATCCACGCATCAACACTCTCCGGCGCTGGCTTCCCGCCGGGGCGCTCCCTCGATTAGAAAGTGGATGTGCAGTATTTGCAAAAGTAAAGCAATTTATTTGCTTACCTATTAATTATAACATATATGGGGTGGGTAAAATCAAGTGTTTTTTCGTCGGTAAAAAATATTTTTCTACACATTTTTCGCACAAAAAACCCCGGACTTTTTAAAGTCCGGGGTAAGGTCAAAAACAACTTGTTTAATGTTCCGCAACCGGCATATCCGGATACCCTTTCAACACATCACGCAACTGTAAAATATCAGAAGAGGAGGTCGGTCCGGCATTTTCCTGCAACAGGTTGTGGTTCTTATCCAATGTTTTAAGCGCACTGCAAATGCGGTTCAAACGTTGGGTTTGTTCCAACACGCGGGGGGAATCGGCCGGGTTGAGTTCAGCATATTCCTGCAACGCGCGTTTGGCTTCGTTCTGGTACTGGATGAACAATCTGTATGTACCAGCGGTGGTGGTGCCGTGTTTAATATTGGCAGCCAACTGGTCCAGTTCGTTAATGAGGACGAACACGTCTTCAAATCTGCCCTTGTCCATAGATTTTACTTTCTTTTTGGGCATCAATCTGGAATACCACGGTTTAGCCGCCTCGGACATTACCGGCCCGTTGTACAGACCTTCCGGCACATACGAGAATTTTACATCTTTGGCGGTCATATCAATAGAAGCCAGCGATTTGGAAAGTTGTTCGTATTCGCGGTTAAGCATTACAGACAGGTGGTTTTTCTCCAATATCACCCCGTAAGACTTTACAATGCCTTGCAATTTTTCCAACGAACCCATTACCGTAGAAGGACCTTCCACTTCGCTGATAGCAACCAAACGGTTATAGGATTGCGTCATTTGTTTGAGCATATCCGTCATTTTGTGTTCGGAACTCACGCCGTAGTCCACCATTTGTTTTTCCAATTTGGAAAGCGTACCGTTCACTTCGGACAAGCGTCTGTAAGCGTTCTTTTTGCTAATGCCAAACGATTCCGCATTTACTTTGCCCGATTCAATCGTGTCCATAGTAATCTTGGGTTTGCGGAACAGGCCCAAGAAATCCTTGGTTAAACCCCAGTTGCGCGCCGCCAAAATGCTCGCCACTACCGCAGAGTAACCTAAGATAATACGGTTCATACCTAAGGTAAACGCTTCGCCTGCATTACCCGTCAAGGCGGAAACTTGGTTTACCAGGTCAAGCGCCCATTGCGGGCCGAGATCGGCCAAGCCGAAAGCAATCGCAGAGGCCGTCAAAATACCAATCAAACCGTGGGAGTTAAAGACGGAGTAATCTTTACCCGCCAAACTACCCCAAGTTTTTTCGCGGCGTTCAATGCGTTTTAATTGGGCTTCTTTTTCGGCTTCCGTCAAAGAGGTATTCTCGCGGATAGCCACTTTTTCCTTCTGCATAGCCGCAGAAACCATATTCTGCAAGCGGACGGAGTCCAACTGGCCGGGCACAGCCGTAGCCATATAATGCAACACACCGAATCCAGCCGTAGCCAACGCCAACGGGCCCGAGTACGGCATAAGGGCAATCGCGCCCGCCGTAGCGGCCAACAGAGGCAAAGAAGCACCGGTCAACTGGTCGTCCGTCATTTTCTTGCTGGACACCTGTTTAGAGGCAAACTTACGGGTCATAGCCGTGGCAAACATAAAGCCGGCTACCAACCATTGCCCCACATCGTTACCCAACACGGCGTTTGCGTCCTGGGAAAGCATCATCAAACTGGCCGCATAACTGGCGTACACCAATTTCACACGGCTGGCGATGTCTTTCACGTCGCGCGTATTTCTAAAATTCTGTTTATATAAGGCTTTATCTTCGGCTTCTTCTTTCGCCAGTTGTTCCTTGGAAACTTCCGGCACTTTTACAGCGGCTTTTTCCGCTGCGGCACCTGCGGCCTTTACACCTTTACCCATTTTGTAAATAGGCGTATTAAGGAAGAGCATTTCCGAAGCCGCCAACAGCGCAAGGCCGACAGGAACCACGATCGTAAAGTTCAAACCAGCCGTGGCCAACAAGCCCGTAGCCGCCGTTAAGGCCAAGCGGGACCACTGTTTATTTTCCGAGAAGTCCAAGTGAGCCGCCGTGCGGGCCACCGGGTTCTTATAGTAGTTAAGCAAGGTCTGAATGGACGTATTAGCCATACTTGCACCCAACACCAAGGCTACCGTCGGCAACGACAGAGACAATAAAGATAACGTTTTTACATCAATCGTACCGTACATTCCCAACCCCACCAAAGCGAAGGTTAAGGCCGCAGCGGCACCGCCATAAATGGCCTGAATCGTGTTTTTATGACCGATTTTCGTCATAAGAGGCATCAATTTAGCGGCCACTAACGGGGTAAAATACCCAATACCGCTGACCAGGTTGGACATCAAACCGGAGAAACCCGGCAAGGATTTCAGGGCCGATTTAAAAGGACCGGTCAAAGAGGCACCCGCATCGTTACCCACAAATAAGGCGTGCAGAGTCAAGAACTGCTTTAAAGAGTGCGGTTCATTGAGTTTAAGTTCCAAGTTAAGGCCCGGATTCTTTTCCAACATATTGGCCATAGCCAACATATCAGTAGAGTTATACGGCGTATCTAACGGGACCTGCACAGAACCATTGGCCTGAATTTCTTCCAAAAGTTTAGCAGAGCGTTTGTTCGCGCGGACTGCGGCCAAGTTACCGGACGGCATTACATATTTCCACTGGCCCGATTCGTCCAGCGCGAGTACGAACCCTTTGGGGATGACCAAGCCCGGCTTTTCAGACAAGCCAAATTTGGACAAAAAGCGGCTGTACCACGAAGCGTGCGGCTGGGACAAAATACCCACCGGAGCACTGCTGAGTTTGCCGGAGGCAGAGCGGTAGTAGAACGGAATATTGTTAGAGTAGAATACGCCTTTTTTGGTTTCTTTACCCGTAATTCTGTTCTTGGAGGCAAAGCCCGTTGGACGGCAAGAGGAAACGATTAATTGTTCATTAATATCCGGCATTGACGGGACGATACCCGCAAAACTTTCTGTTTCCAAGGGCAAAACATTTACGTTATCCCACGCACTGCGGACCTTCTTTTCCCAGTTCGGGTCAGAGGTAATCATTTCCAGTTCTTTTTCAAAGGAGGACTGGGCCGTAGCATCAGACACCGCAGCAATCGCCGTATTTAACGATTGGGAAGCGTACAAGTGATACAACGCCTTACCCAATTCTTCGGGGTTTTCTTTTTTAGACTCAATCCAGCGTTGCGTTTCCGCAGACATTTTGCTAATGGATTCGTTAAATTTACCCTGGTTATACAGAGAAACCAACGCCTGCTCTTTGTATTTTTGAGAGGCGGCACTTTCCAAAATCGTGCGCAACTGTGTAGCTAAGGGGTATTCTTTGGATAAAATGTTTAAAGCCGTACTGTTGGCTACGCTTTCGGCATCGTGCGTAAACCATCCGCGCACCCGGCTAGCGGTCTTGCTCAGCCATTTGGGGCTGACGGGAATAACGCTGCTATATACCGTGCCGGAATTGGAAGTGGCAGGAGTTTCGGACGCCGCAACTTCTCCGTCTGCGGCGGCAGGCGTGTAAGCAACGTGTAAACCATCCGGCAAGGTAATATCGCCCAAGTTTACATCCACTTTCGGTGCAGGCGTATTGCCCGCAGGTTTAGCGGCAGGTTCGGACACCGGGCTCGCAACGACTTGGCCTTTTTTGGCATTTAACGCCACCCAATCCGCCGTACCTTTGGCGGATGCATCCAAGTGGCGCGCGTTCAAACGGTTCCAATAAGTAAGCGCCTTACTGGCATTGGGAGCAATTTTGGCGGAACTCATTTGTGCGGCCGTTACGGTAGGAAGCGTTACGGGCAAATTATTCGCTTTTACATATTGGCTAACACCAGCCCAGAAATCGCCATACAGTTTGCCATTAATCGTGGAGAGTTGGGCCAATTTTTCAAGCCCTTCGTAAGCCTGCAACGTCAAGAGAGAGCGGCCGATTACCACCTCGCTGAACGTCTTTAATGCTTGGGGAGTTTTATTATAAGTATCTAATAACAGAGAAGCATCCTGGACCGTGCCGTAGAAACCCAAATCTGCCGCAGCGGCCATAGTCTGCCCCCAAGCGGACAAATCTTTAAGACCCTCGGAATCAGCAGACAAGCGGCTGATATCGGCCATCGTTACGTCCCTATTTAAAGCAGAGGAAGAACGGTAATTGCGCAAAAGACGCACATAAGTATCTTTGGCAAGAGACGCTTGTTTAGAGGTCGTAGCAAAGCCCTTTTCCACGGTTACGCGCGTATAGGCGTCTAAAATCAGTTGGTCGTGTGCGGAGGGGGTGCGCTGAACATCAAAAATTTGCTTCATTACTTCGCCCGCGTCTTTGGAGGAAAATTCCTTGGCGGCTAAAAGCGTATCTACTTCCGTTATAGTTTTAGAAGAAAGGGAAGCGGCGTGGGCGGCATCAATGCTTTGGTCCAAAGCGGCCGACAACTGCGGATTTACGACCCCCGCAGGAGTAACAATTCCGTTGGGAGAAACAGAACCCGGCACATTAGGAACAGCAACAGTAGGAACATTTCCTTTTACATTAAGCCGCGGGATATTCGGTCCTTTGACTTTTGCGCCCACCGCCCCACGGGCAGGCCCCATCACTTTGCCGGCTTGTTTTCCGGCGGCTTCGGCAGCTCTTTCTGCAGACTTTACCACTTTGCCAGCATTTTTGGGTAGTCTATACAATTGGGCAAAAGAAGGGGCAAAACTCCCGAAAATAAGAGTGAAACTTAAAACTAACGATATTAATTTATTCATATACTTGTCTCCCACGAAGTACACTTCTATACCTTCATACTATCACAAAACCCGACGGATAACAAGGGCCAAAGGACCCATTTTTTATATGGGTCCTTTGGCCTATCTTCGTCGGATAAGGTCTTTCATTTATTATTGTAACACAAATTCTCCGCCGTGTCAGCCCCCTATAACGCAAAAACCCCGCCTTGTGGGCGGGGTTTTGATAAAAGGCACTGCTATTTGGCTTTACCTTTGTTGTGGATGATAAACATCCAGTCCTCAGTAGCCGTAACCGACGGGTCCAAATGCAACTTATTTAAGGCCCCGCGGGAAACCAACACTTCACGCACATAATCAGGCACAACTATATTCTTGCCAGAATAATTCTTTAAATGATAGGAACGATCAAACGGGATATTATGCGCTTCTGCATATTCTTGGATTCCCTGCCAAAAATCTTTATACAGGTTATTGTCCCTCAATGCAAAATCAAAAAGCATTTTTAATCTACCTATATCACCCATACTAAGCAATGCCCGTCCTATGACAACTTGGCTAACTGGTTGGAGCGCTAAAGGCGTTTTTCCATAAGCAGAAAGTAAGGCTGAACCGTGGGCATTGGTAGCATTACCAAACATTCCCATAGTCGTCGCGGCGGCCATTTGATGAGCCCAAGAATTTAGCCTCGAGTCCGACACCTTTTGTCCCTTAATAAACTCAAGGAATGAAGGCTCTCCAAACAACCCATAATTACCATCTAACACAAATTCCGCTCTTTTCACAATAAACTCCGCATCTTTGGACAAATAGGGTTTATAACTTGCCACTAGCAACGGAAAATTATTAAAAGCAAATTCATATGCTTTGTCAAACGAAAGGTCAGCATCGTACTTGGCAATTCTATCTTCGTAATATTTAAATAATTCCTGTTCAGACAAAGGATGTTTTTTGTTAAATAAATAGTGCTGTTCAATGGTTCCATTTTCTGCCACATCCGCCCGTAAGTTTGCCAACGCAACAGACGTACGACTTATCTGGGATTCCAAGGTTTGCAAGCGGGACTTGGAAAGTGGGGAAATGTTTACAGGAGATACCCCAGGAGTAAAAGCCGTTGTATTTGTTCTAGGCGCGGCCGGAACAGCCACGTGCGGTACAGCCGTAGGAAGTTTAGGCGCAACCGGGACAGATGCCTTGGGTAATTTAGCCGCGGGAACTTTCACTTTGGGCACGGCAACAGGCTTAACGGCCGAAGCAACTTTTCCCGCCGCCTGCACCGCACCAGTGCCGGACTTAATCAAATTTTGCGCAAAAGTCGTTACAGCATTTACGCCAAGCAGAGCAACAACACTAAAAGAAACCAACCAAACGCGTTTCATATTTCCTCCCAGAATTATTCAGTAACTCCTATATTTTATAGGATAGGCAAAAAAACCGTTTGTGTCAAGGCATAATTCAGTTTTTTGCTACCAATCGGCATCTTTTTCCATTGAGGAAACAGGTAATTCGTTCCCAAAGGTAAAAGAGCGGGGTAGTTCGTGTACGGTCAGCCGCTGACCCAAATAAGAGCGGATAATGCCCAAATGCCCCGGAGAGTAGCCGTCGTTTAACACGATAAACGCCTTTAAGCGTTCGCCCTCCTCGGGTCGCATTAAGCGCACGCGGCAAGCCTTTACCGCCGGATGTGCGGACAAAACAGTTTCCACCCGTTTGGGAAACACATTGACACCTGCCACCTGTACGCAGGCATCGCTGCGTTTTAACGGAATTAACAATCGTCCCTGCGTAGCCTCTACCTCGTCGGGCAGGGTAAGCCAGGCATTTTGACTTTTGCGCTTAATTTGCGGCTGTTCGTCAGTGAAAGAAAGATCCCAAAACGGGAATAATTCAAAGGCCTCTGTGCTATGGTGGCGGCGGGCAATTGCACCCGTCTCACTGGCGCCATAAATTTCGGTAAACTGTGAGACCCCCAATTTGTAGAGCGCGTCTATAATTTCTTTTTTGCAGGGTGCGGTGGAGGACATTGCGTGCACCCCCTTTGGAAAGGGTATTTCCAAGCGGACCCAATAGTTCCAAAACAGCGGAAACCCGACTATTAAATCGCCCTCTTGCAAAATTTCACTCCACGGCTGGGTGGGTAACGCCGGAATCGCAAGCACAGGCACATTTAGCGCGTGCGGAAGCGTAACAGTAAAGGAAAAGCCGTACATATGGTTAGCGGGTACGAGCGACACGACGCGCTTAACGCCTTTAAAATCGGAAGCCAAGCCGTTGGCTTCTTCTTCAATCATATTAAGTGTATGAATACAGGGCTTAGGCGTACCTGTACTGCCCGAGGTTAAAAAAGTCAACTTCCGCCCGTGCAAAAACGCGGCATAAGAATAATCTGTCATTAAATTTAAAGACGAAAAAACACGCGGCTCGTACCCGAAAAAGAGTGCCGCCTTGTCGGACACTGCCTTTAAAATTTGCTGCGGCAACCGTTCAAAAAAATCCTCTGCGCCTTTTTCGTCCAACAGAGCCAAAGAATCCACCTTTTTACGAGCCAATTCCGTGCGAAACATATCCGTCAATATGCGTTTTGTATCCTTTAACAATAACATAAATTTCCGTCTCCCCGGCCGTTTCGGCTGTCATAGCGCCCCTAATAAGCCCTTATTTCTGCCGGTTCTTTTCCACATATTCAGCCAAAGTACCAAAATCTTTAAAAATAGTGCGGCCTTGCTGCATATTTTCAACCGTAATTCCATATTTCTTTTTCAACAGCATAATAAGTTCCATCGCCTCTATGCTATCTAACCCCTGTTCGCCGAAAATCGGGTCGCTTTCGCCAAAGTTTGACAAATCGGCCCCGCCTAAATCCAACTCCGAAACAATCATCTCTTTAATTTCATCAATCATTTTCCGCATAGCAACTCCACGAATTAAAATAATTTAAAAATGGATTATGGATATTTTATACAAATTTTTTTCTTTTAGCACCCATTTCTTATAACTATAAACAACAATTAACCCTAATGATAAAACGTATTTTTTCAACGCTCCGTCTGGCAAAATAGAGGAAACGGAGCCAATAACTAATGCAATTTCCGGAGGGTAGGCTCGTTGTAAACTCACTTCAAATTAACTAAAATAAGAATATAGGTATCTGGGCACTTTATCATATACCCCGGACAATAAACTGTTTTCCAACAGTTAAAACTATCCTAATAATATGATGAAATTAAAAACACCCCACATTGCATACAAATGGCTGATTTTTTCCGTAACGGCTATTGGAGTCTTTATGTCCACGCTGGACGGGGGCATTATTAATGTGGCCCTGCCTGTTATGGCAAAGGACTTAAATGCCAGTTTGGAGCGTATCCAATGGGTTGTCAGTATTTATCTGCTAACCACTACCTGCTTTTTACCTGTATTTGGCAAATTATCCGATATGTATAGCCGGAAATACCTGTATTTGACAGGTTTTTTGCTCTTTGGTATCGGTTCTTTTGCGGCTACATTTTCACAAAATTTAAGTTGGATGATTTTTTCGCGCGCCCTGCAAGGATTAGGGGCCAGCGCGATGATTTCCAACTGCCAGGCCATTATTGCCAAAGCCTTTAAAGGCAAAGACCGGGGCCGCGCCTTGGGCGGTATCGGGGCAATGGTGGCGGCTGGTTTTTTGGCTGGCCCGGCGGTGGGAGGATTTTTAATCCAACATTGGGGTTGGCAGTCGGTCTTTTGGATAAACGTACCTATCAGTATGCTGGGCATTTGGCGCGGCATACAAATTATTCCGCATTTTAAGCCCGTAACCCAAGTAAAACTGGACTGGAAGGGCGCGGTTTGCTTTATCCTGTTTTGTTTTTCCTTCCTCTATGCTTTGGACGAGGGGGAAAACCAACACTGGACGTCCTTTCTCATTTTAGGCTCGTTTACAGCCGCCTTTATCTTTTTTGCCGGGTTTTATTGGCGCGAGAGAACCAGCAAAACACCGTTTATCGGCCTGTCCCTTTTCAAAATACAGGCTATTTCGTACGGGTGCATAGTATCTTTGCTGGGATTTATTGCATTAAGTTGCAACAGTATTTTATTTCCGTTCTATATGGCAAATATTTTGCATTTATCTCCGGTACATATGAGTTTGCTGTTGATGCCGTTTCCGGTAGCGTTGGCCATATCGTCGCCGTTTTCGGGGTGGCTGTCGGAAAAATACTCTGCAAGGCTTATCACCACCGTAGGATTTGGGTTTATCATTATCGGCGCCGCTATGTTTGTGGGAATTGGCAAAAATCCCTCTTATACCTATATTGTAATTGCCCAAATGATTATGGGGTGCGGTTCGGGTACATTTCAGGCCCCTAATAATAACACAATCGTCAGCGCCGCCCCCGCAAACCGCCTGGGTATGGTGGTTAGTTTAAGTGCCTTGGCGCGCAATATGGGGGCCGTAATGGGAATTGCGCTCTCTGTGCTTATCTTTTCCGCCGCGCGCCGCCATTATGTCAATCTTGGCGCGGACTATGCAACCGCTTTTATGAACGCATACCAATATTCAATGATTTTCTGCATAGTGGTTTCGTTGGCGGCGGCATACTTTTCCGCGGCGCGTGAAAAACGCAAGAAACGCCAAGCACAGCCGAGGGGGTTTTATGAAACAACGACGGCTTAATCTCTCACGCAAATGGCTTATTTTTACAGTAACCGCCACGGGAACCTTTATGGGTACGCTGGACGGCGGAGTGGTAAATATTGCCTTGCCCTCTATGGCGGGGGAATTTAACGCCGGTATTGAAAGCATACAATCTGTTGTCAGCGTGTATTTGCTCGCGGTAACGTGCTTTTTGCCCGTATTCGGGAAGTTATCCGATATGTTCAGCCGCAAAAAAATGTATTTAAGCGGTTTTTTGCTATTTGGTATCGGCTCGCTGTTATGCTCTTTGGCGGGCAGTTTGCCTATGATGATTGTATCCCGCGCGGTACAGGGATTAGGCGCAAGCGCAATGATGGCAAACGCACAGGCAATTATCGCCAAAGCCTTTGTGGGCAAGGACCGGGGCCGCGCTTTGGGCGGAGTTGGCGCCGTGGTGGCATTAGGCTCTTTGGCCGGACCGGCAGTCGGGGGTTTTTTAATTCAGCATTGGGGTTGGCAATCGGTCTTTTGGGTAAATATTCCCGTTAGTTTAATTGGCATTTGGCGCGGCATACAAATTATTCCGCGTTTTAACCCCAAGACAAAAATCCGTATGGACATCAGCGGTGCGGCCTTTTTTATCTTATCCAGTTTAAGTTTCTTATATGCTATGAACGAAGGCCCTAATAAAGCCTGGACCTCACCCGTCATTTTAGGGGCATTTGCGGCGGCGGGCCTATTCTTTTTGCTGTTTTATTACCGGGAACGGGTAGCCCAAACGCCTTTTATTGGATTAGACATTTTTAAAATTCCAGCCATTTCCTACGGTTATGTAGTAGCGGTACTGGGTTTTATGTCTATTTTTACAAATGCCGTTTTATTCCCTTTCTATGCGGCATATATTTTGCATATTGACCCGGTACAAACCGGTCTTTTGGTATTGCCGTTCCCGGTCGCATTGGCCGTTTCTTCCACCGTTAGCGGGGTACTTTCCGAGCGGTACCCGGCCCGGATTATCACTACTGCCGGCTTGGGGTTTGCCTTTATGGGAGCGGTGCTATTTGCCTTTGTGGGCGAAAACCCGTCCTTTGCCTATATTGTGCTTGCACAAGTGATTTTCGGCTACGGTTCGGGGACGTTCCAAATCCCCAATAATAATACCGTCATCAGCGCGGCACCCAAAAATAAATTAGGCATTGTGTCTAGCGTAAATGCCCTGGCGCGTAATGCCGGGATGATTATGGGGATTGCCTGCTCCGTGGCTGTGTATGCGGCGGTACAAGGGCATTTTGAACAAGCGGGCTTGGACAGTAAAAACGCTTTTTTACGCGGGTATCAGGCTGCTATGTTTTTGGGTGCGGCTTTGGCTGCGGCGGGGGGAATCATATCAGCCAAACGAGCCTGACGCGCCCTTATATTTACAGACAAAAAAACCCGCCCAAAAGAGCGGGTTTTTTAGTAAATCCACGGAGAACTTAGAAGTTTTCCGGATGAATCATAAAGTAAGCCTGCGGGTGGGCGCACACGGGGCACACCTCGGGGGCTTTTTCGCCGATGTGAATATGACCGCAGTTGGCGCATTCCCACATTACGATACCCGCTTTTTTAAATACTTCATTGGTTTCCACATTGTGCAGGAGTTTGCGGTAGCGTTCCTCGTGCATTTTTTCAATTTTGCCGACGGCTTCAAACAAGAAGGCGAGTTTTTCAAAGCCTTCTTCTTTGGCTTCCTTAGCAAAAGTGGCATACATATCTGTCCACTCGTAGTGTTCGCCATTGGCGGCATCTACCAGGTTTTCAGCCGTGGCAGGAATATTGTTATCGTGCAAGGCTTTAAACCAAAGTTTAGCGTGTTCTTTTTCGTTATTGGCGGTTTCTTCAAAAATTTTAGAAATCTGCACAAAGCCTTCTTTTTTGGCTTTGGAAGCATAATAAGTATATTTATTTCTGGCTTGCGATTCGCCCGCAAAAGCCGCCATTAAGTTCTTTTCCGTTTTTGTTCCTTTCAGTTCCATAAAGTCTCCTATTTTTACCTATTTATTGCCACGGCACTTGTTGCAAAGGCCGCGCACCTGCAAATTAATCTGTTTTACATCGCCCCAATGTGCCATACCGGCAGGCAAAGGCAAGGACTCGCCGTCCTTTAAAAAGACATCATACACTTCCCCGCAGTTAGTGCACACAAAATGACAATGGGGACGCAAATCACCGTCAAAGCGGGCCTTGGACGACAGCCCCACACGCATAAGCAAATCCATTTCTTCCAACGATGCCAACGTGCGGTACACCGTATCCAAAGACACGTTAGGCATATTTTTCCGTACCGCAAAAAATACTTTCTCCGCGCTTGGATGCTCACACGAGGCCGCCACCGCGCGGAAGATTTCCCGCCGTTGGTTGGTTACTCTTAACCCTCTGGCGCGGCATTGGTCTTCAAAAAAGGCCAAGCGTTTCTGCAATTCGTCGTTCTGTGTATTGGTCTGCATATGCTCGTATTTATTAATAATAATTCTTATTAAGAGTATAGCATATTTGAAAATAAAATCAAATTTTTTCTTTTTGTATAATATAAGAAACCTATCCTATGAATTATAATGAACTGAAAAATACTGTTTTTCATACCGCCATTATCGGCGCAGGAGCCGGCGGACTTTTCTGTGCGGGCAGTTTCAACAGCCCCAAAGTTTTAATAGAACACAATACGCACCCGGGTAAAAAGATAAGTATCTCGGGGGGCGGAAAATGTAATTTTTCAAATCGTTTTGCCAAGTCAACAGATTATGATTGCGACAATAAACATTTTGTAAAAAATGCCTTGGCCGCTTTTAAGCCGCAAGATTTTGTTTCCTTGCTTGATGAAGCAGGCTTAAAATGGGAAGAACGACAAGACGGACAACTTTTTGCTATGGACGCACGCGATATCGTGCGCTTTCTCATCCGCCGCGCACGCGAGGCCAACACCCAAATTTTAACGGACACGCAAGCATTGGACGTCCGTCAGGAAAACGGCCTGTTTACCGTAAATACTTCGGCAGGCCCCGTCCGCGCACAGCGCGTGGTATTGGCAACCGGGGGATTATCTTTCCCGGCCTTGGGCGCAAGCAACTTTGGAATTAAAATCGCGCGCCAATTCGGCCTAAATATTATACCCCAACGCCCCGCGCTAGTAGGCCTGACCTTTGATAAAGCCCTGCGCGAGCAATTTTTTAAACTGGCCGGAAACACCTTAAACGCCCACATAACGTGCGGGAAACACGATTTTGAAGGCTCCCTGCTCTTTACGCACGAGGGAATTAGCGGCCCGGCGGTGCTGTCAGCCTCGCTCTTTTGGAAGGAAGGGGAAAAAGTAACCGTAGATTTTCTGCCCGGTGAAGATGCACACGCCCTGTTTAGCGCGCAAAAAAATTCCGCGCACACCTTTGCCGCCGTTTTACACGGCAAAATAAGCACTAAAATTGTAAAAGCCTTATTGGGGGAATTAGATGACAAATTGCCCAACGCCTCCCGCGCGGAAATAGAAAAGGCCGCCCAGTCCATAAACCGCTTTGTTTGCCTGCCTGCGGGAACAGGCGGATTTTCCAAAGCCGAAGTAACGGCCGGAGGAATTGACGTGCGCGAAATCAATCCGTCCACTTTCGGGGTGCGCCGCGTGCCAGGTTTGTATGCCATAGGCGAATTACTGGACGTAACGGGCCGGCTGGGAGGCTTTAACTTACAATGGGCTTGGAGCAGTGGCTTTTCAGCCGCCAAAGCATTAGAAAAAATGTTTTAATTTCTTCCCGCAACGCGCGCGCGTTTTGCTATAATGTGGGTGTACACTTTGAATAAGGAGCGGTAATAATGGATATCCGCGAGCAACAAAATATATTTTCTCTCTTTTTTAATAGTTTTCGCTTACTGAACCGGGCGGGAACTGCTATCTTTGTACTCATATTTTCGGCAATTTTGCTATACGCAATGATAGCGGGGTTGGCAAAGATGGATGTGCCGCTTTTTTTGGTTAAAATAATGATATGGCCGCTTACCATTTTTTTCTCGGCTGTTTTTTTACGGCAGTTAGGTTGCAAAGCGCAAAATGAAGGGGAGTCTATTGCTGCCTCCTGCTCGGCGTCTGTTTTTCCTACCATTTATAGCATTATTTTAATATTGTTACTGAGCGTGGCACTCGTTGCCTTATCAGTTTTAATGGCCGCATCGCGCTCGGCAATTCTCATAACAATCGCATTTTTATTGATTCTTTTTTTGTATTTCCGCTTGTGTTTTGTTCCCGCGGCCATTGTTTTAAGAGAGCAAGGCCCCATTGCTTCCATCATTTACAGTTGGCAGTTAACCGGCCACCGTTGGGGCATCACTTTGGGGATGTTTTTAATTTTATGCTTTGGCCCGTCTTTACTTATTTCCGCCATAATCCGCGCCCTTTATGTGGGGATTCCGCTCTTTTTTGCGGACAGTTTCAATATAACCGCCTTATCTGCCCCTTGGTATATTGCGGGAGCGGTATTATTGGTGTTAATTTTCTTATTTTGGATATTGCTGGCTTGCTTTTATGTGTTAGTATTTTTAAATGTGGACTTTGGTGAAAATCGCGGCTCCTATACGCCGACCCCCGAAGTGCACCTTACCGAAGAACCGACCCAAATTTTTGGAGCGGATAACAATGTTTTGCCGCCCGGAATCGGCAAGCCGGTTACCGAGCAGGACCTGCAAAACCAGGTAGGGGTGCAAGTAACCCACGCAGCCTTTCAATCTGCCGAATCGGAAACAATTAACCAACATTTAGATAAAGTTTACCAACCGCCCAAGAGCGAGGATATCGTTCAATACGCGGATGAAGACCGTATGCCCACCATTTTGTTTGACGACGAAATGGCCAAGCAAATTGAAGCCAACCAGCAAATGTGGTCCAAACAGACCAAGCACGAAAAAACGGACAACCCGGATGACAACCAAACTTCTATCAAAATGTCCAAGTAACGCTTGCGTTTCTTTATCTATCCCCGCTGTACTTGCGGCGGGTTTGTATGTTTTTGTTACAGAAGGAGCCGAATAAACGGCTCTTTCTTTTTATATAAAAAGGAGAACTCCCACAAATGTCAACCCTGCTTGAAATTTTAAACTTACTCGGCGGCCTGGCCGTATTCTTATTCGGTATGAAAATAATGAGCGACGGCCTGCAAAAGGTATCTGGCGATAAAATGCGCCAACTATTGGGTATCGCCACCACAAACCGCTTTGCGGCCACAACCTGCGGGGCCTTGGTAACCAGTATTATCCAATCGTCCAGTGCCACTACGGTAATGGTTGTCGGCTTTGCAAGTGCGGGTTTATTAAACCTGTACCAATCCTTGGGCGTTATCTTTGGGGCCAATATCGGTACCACAATGACGGCCTGGATTGTCAGTTTGTTCGGCTTTAAAATGCAAATTTCGCTCTTTGCCTTGCCCGTTATTGCTATTGGCTTTTTTGCCCAGTTTATTCCTAAATTTGCCATTGTCCGCCGCATTGGGGAAACATTAGTCGGGTTTGGGCTTCTCTTTTTGGGATTGGACCTGATGAAGAACGCTATCCCGGCCGATTTTGCACAAAATCCGCAGGTGGTGGCTTGGATTTCCCGCTTCCGCCCGGATAATTTATTTAATTTACTTACCCTTATTTTCAGCGGTACCATTTTAACTGTTATTCTCCAATCGTCCAGCGCCGTTATGGCAATGACACTCACCTGCGCCGCCGCCGGAATTATTGACTTTCAAACCTCGTGCGCGTTAGTATTGGGGGAAAATATCGGCACCACTATTACCGCCAATTTGGCCGCTATCGGTGCCAGCAAAACGGCCAAGCGCGCCGCCCTCGGACACTTTTTATTTAACATTATCGGGGTATTCTGGGTCGTGTGCATTTTTAAACACTTTGTAAACTTGATAGATTGGCTTGTACCCGGCTCCCCTTATACCCAAGATCCTGAACAATTAACCGCGGTGTTGCCTTACCACATTTCCGCGTTCCATACCGTATTCAATGTAATCAATACAATTTTAATGTTGCCGTTGCTTAAACAACTGGCGCAATTAACCTATCTCATTATCCCAAAATCTAAACGCGAGGATAAAAAGGAACACGAACTCATCTTCTTATCCACCCGCTTTACTAACACGCCGGAACTGGCCTTAATCGCCGTGCGCAAAGAAGTGGAACGTATGATGAGTTTTGTAACCAAGATGACGGATAAACTGATTCACGCCGTAAAAATTGATGATGACAAAATGTTCACCCGCCTGATTGATGACGTAAAAGCAGCCGAAAAAACAACTGACGTATTGGAGCATAAAATCAATATTTACTTAACCGCGCTGACGCACGGAAACTTATCCCGCCAGGCGGTAGCGCAGGCGTTCTCGCTCTTTGATGTGTTAAACAGCATTGAACATATGGGCGATTGCGGCGAAAAGATTGCCCGCATTTTGGAAAAATTCCACGATAAACAACCGTTTACCGAAGCCGATATTGATGATTTGGAAGAAATCGCCAAACTGACAAAGAACATCACCAAACGGACCCGCCGAATTTTGGTGGATATCCAGCAGCCCACCCGCCAATGGCACATGCAAGCGGAAAAAACTTTTGACGAAGCCCTCCAAGATGAGGAAAAATTAAACTCCTTGCGCAAACGCTTTCTGCACGATTTGCGCGAACGCATCAACGCGGGCCAAAGTTCCACCCCGGACGCCATTACCGCCTATGCCGATATTTTAAATAATTTTGAAAGAATCGGCGACTATGCGCTGCGCGTAAACGAAAATATTTTGGGTATGCGCGCCGAGGAGCGGGCAATGAACGATACGCCGGCCGCTGTGCAAAAATGACAGAGGGAAAAATGAAATTCAGCCCATTAGCGGTATTTAAAGATTTTGCCAGTTTCTTTCCTATGCTATGGGCTGTTTTACGCGGTAAATACAAAATGCCTTGGGCCACGCTTTTCTGGGCGCTGTTATGTTTGGTATATATGATTTCGCCCATTGACCTGTTGCCCGACGTACTTCCCGTTTTAGGCATTACGGATGACGGAGCCTTTGTCCTTTTGGTACTGGCTATGCTTCATAAAGATTTAGAAGGCTTCCGCCGTTCCCGCTCCAAACAGGAAAATGTGATAGAAGCCGAAATCGTATCCGACGATACACACCCGCAGAAATAACCCTTTTGCGCGCTTGCCGGACAAAAAATAAAAGAAATACAATATAGATATGAAAAAATTATTCAAATTACTTGTAAAAATTGCGGTCGTATGCGTAATTTTGCTGGCGGCAGGGTTAGTGGCCCTGCGCATAATGTTCCCGCCGGAAAAATTAAAAACAATGGCCGTGGATTATGCAAAAAACAATTTGCAACGGGAAATTTCCTTTGACAAAATTTCCTTTAACGTCATCGGGGTAACGCTGGATAACTTTGCCTTGTCCGAAAACACCTCCTTTCAAAACGGCACTTTTGTTAAAGCCGATAAGTTGGTAGTCAAATTGGCCTTAATGCCGCTACTTAAAAAGCGGGTGGAAATTGCTACCGTATTGGTGGACGGCCTGGACGTAAACGTCATTAAAAACAAAAACGGCTCCTTTAACTTTGACACCCTCATCCCGGCTTCGGACTCCGCCGCTGCGTCCGCCGATAATAATAAAAATGACAGTTCCGGCCTGTCCTTTGTTCTGTTGGCGGACAGAATCGTACTCAATAATTGCAACTTTACTTATAAAGATTTGCAAACGGGTATGGACGCTTCGGTCAACAAATTACAGGTGGAAATCCGCGAGTTTGATTTGGATAGTCCCTTTGACATAAAAATCAAATTTACAACTGAATATTCTGCCGCCGGGCTGAATATGACGGTGCCTGTCAGCATTTCCTTGCGCACATTTCTGGCCAATTTAAATCTGCCCGAAGCGTATGTTACCGTCAATGATATTTCCGCCACTTACAAAACGGTAAAATTGCAATTAAAGGGCGGTATCAAAAACTTTGAAGCCCCGCAGGCCGACCTGTCGGGTACGTTAAGTGGTATTAGCAACACGACGGTTGCCGAAATTCTGCCGGATTTACCGCACTTCTCGCTCCCGGTTATCCATATGGCAGTAAAGGCTGCGGCCGATTTGGAAAAATCTACTGCGGTTATTTCGCAAGCCAAACTCTCGGTAATGGACAGCGCGTTCTCGTTAGCCGGCACTGCCGGTTGGGCGGGGGCGGCCCCCACTTATTCCGTTAAGGCGGACCTTTCTACCGACTTAGGTCAAATCGTTCAAATGACCGATACGGTGGCGGATTTCCAACCCGGAGGACTTATTACGGGCGCATTTAAAGCCACCGACAAAAACGACGGACAAGATATCAGCGGACAAATTCTATTAAAAAATGTAAGTGCAATGTATGCCCCTTTTACGGTAAAAGACTTGAACGGCACCGTCAAAATCACTTCCATTAATGATATTGCCTGCCCGTCGCTTACCGGATTTTTAAACGGAGAAAAATTTACCTCCTCGTTCTCGTATAAAAACATTAAAGATGTACTGAACATTGTTTTTAATGCGGAACTGGATAAATTTACCTTAAAGGAATTTCCTTCCTATGCCGCTGCCGAAACAGAAAATGACACGGACACCGCTTCCGGAAACAAAACAGCCGGGCCTGAACTGTTAATGAACATTAAAAGCAACATTAAAGTCGGCCCTATCAGCGTGCCGTATTTCCGCTCGGACGGTTTTACCTTAAACGCCAACTTAACAGGCGTAAGCGAAACAATGAAAAAGGCCAACGGACAGGTTTCCTTTGTACTGCAACCCGGTGCGATTACGGATATTGATTCGTTTGTAAAAGGGAATAAATACGTTAAAATTTTGCTCCTGCCTATTACATTGGTAAGAAATGTGGCAGGCAAGTTAAATGTGGATATTTTCCCGGCGGAGGCTAACGCGCAAAAAGGCGAAATTACCTTTACCAACGGCGAGGGGATTTATACCTTTACAAGCGGTGTAATGAAGGTGGATAAGACGACCTTTGCGTCCAAACTGACAAATATTAACGGAAGCGGCAATATCAACTTCCATACGCAGGCATTGGATATGAAAGTATCCGCCACCGTACTTACGTCGCAAACGCCTGTCGTCATCAAAATCGGCGGAACAATGGATAACCCGTCCGGCAAGTTAGACGTATTAAACACCGTAGGCTCCGTACTGGGCGGTATTTTAAATTACAAAACGCCCGGCAAGGTTGCCGCCGGCACGGCAAGTACCGCCGGAAACGTGGCCACCGGAGCCGTTAAAACCACGGGTCAAGTGGCGCAAACCGGAGTGGATACCGCCAAAAATGTTATCAAAGGTATCGGCGGCCTGTTTAAAAAGAAAAACACCGCAAGCGATGACTCCGCCAAATAAGCCAACAACTTCTTTACCGGCCCCGGCGCAAACCGGGGCTTTTTTATGCCCAAGTAGCCGACGGCCAGACAAATATCATATAATAAGATATATATGGGAAAACTCCTCTTATTTTTGACTAACCTCATTTTTCCTTTGGCCGCATTGGGTGTGGCGCTGGGCTTTTTGTGCTCACCGCGGCGCGGCCTTTTAAAACACTTATACCAAGAATTAAAAGAACGCTTTGGCCTTGAAAAAGAGGGGGAAATACCCCAAGGGGCTTTATGGCTCCATTGTGCAAGTGTGGGGGAAGTAATGTCTATGAAAGAGGTTATCTCCCGCCTAAAAAAGTTTTATAAAAAAGAGGTTATCGTAACCACCACCACCGAAGCGGGCAAAGAAACCGCCTTAAAAAACCCCGACATTACCCAAGCCTTTTTGGCACCGCTTGATTTTTATCCTTCCTGCAAACGCTTTATCCGCTTGGCAAAACCGTACCGTCTGTTTGTGGTGGAGCGGGAAATTTGGCCCAATATGCTGGCGGCCGCCCACCAAGCGGGTGTGCCTGCGGCTATTATTAACGGACGCATTTCTGCCAAATCAGCACGCGCGTATTCTTTTATCAAACCGCTTTTTAAAGAAATTTTTTCCACGCTTTCATTTGCCGCCTTACAAACGCAGGAGGCCGCTTGCCATTACGAAAAACTAGGTATGGATAAAACTAAAATATTTGTCTGCGGAAATGTAAAGTATGACACCTTAAACGATAACCCCGGCAAAGTGGGCGAAGTAGAAAAAATGCTGACTTCGCTCGGTTGGAACGGACGTAAAATTTTGGTATTGGGCAGCACGCACCCGGCAGAAGAAACAATGCTCTTCCGCGCGGCGCCGGATATTATTAAAACAGGGGCTAAAATTATTTTTGCCCCGCGCCATTTGGAACGTAAACCGGAAATAGAAACGGCCCTGCGCCAAAGCGGACTGCATTACGGATTTATCAGCACCGGAAAATTTGATAAAAACACCGATATTCTTTGCGCTGATGTAATGGGTCTGCTGCAATCTCTCTATGCCTGCGCTTCGCTTACTTTTGTGGGCGGCTCGGTCGTGCCGAGGGGAGCGCATAACCTGTTAGAGCCGGCCATTTTATCCAAAACCGTTTTGTTCGGCCGCTATTTTTACAATGCCCCTTTAACCGCCCAGTCTTTATTGGAAAGCGGCGGGGGAGTGTTGGTAAACGAGACCAATTTTAAAGAAACGGTGCTGCGGTTGCTGGCTGACCCGGCACAACTGGAAAATATGTCCGAAAAAGCGCGGAAAACGGCGCTTAGTTTTAAAGGAGCAACCAACCGTATAATGGAAGTGGTAAATAATTATGAACGAAAATAACCCGAATATTTTAGTTGTGCGTCTTTCTTCGCTGGGGGATATTGTTTTGTCCTCTCCGGTATATAAGAATATCAAGGCCCAATGGCCCAATGCGCGCATTACACTAATGGTAAAGCCGCAGTTTGCCCAAGTGCTCGCCGGACACCCGGACATTGACGAAATTATGGTCGCCAAAAAGAGGTTATGGGCCAATATCCGCCAAATCCGCGCGGGGCATTTTACGCACTATTTGGACCTTCACGCTACCTTAAAAAGTATTTTAATGGGCTTTTTCAGCCGTATTCCGCACCGCGTCCGCTATGACAAGAACTCCGTCGCGCGCCGTATGTTTGTAAAATTCCACAAGACTTCCCCAGTGCTTGAAAAACACACCTTGGAAAAATATTTGGAAGCCCTTAAACCGTGGGGCATTGAAATCAAATATAAAGAACCTAAACTGGGCGATTGGGCGTATGAAGATGCTAATCTGGCCGGTAAAAAGGTAAATAAAATCGGTATTTTTCAAACCTCGTTCATTGGCGACAGCGTACTGACGACTCCGCTTATCCAAAAGACGGCTAAACTCTTTCCCGAGGCTAAAATCGTGGTGATTACCCGCCCGCAGACGGAAGATATTTTTAGACCAATGAAAGAGGTTTCCGAGATTATTTTAAACGATAAACGCGGCTGGAATAAAATCGTCGGTGTATGGAAAACGGCTAAGGCTATTAAAGCCTCCGGCATTGATATCCTGCTCGTGCCGCACCGCAGTTTTAGAAGTGCGCTCATCGCTTGGCTTTCCCGTGTGCCCGTGCGCATTGGATTTACGTCCAGCGAGGGTTGGTTTTTATACACTAAAACGGTACCGTTCTCTTGGATGATTCACGATGCGGAGCGCAACCTGTCGCTCTTGCAAGGCATTGTAAAGGAAAAATTCAAGGCCGAAAAACTCAATATGCGCTATGCGCCGTCTGCCGAGGAAAATGTCGCCCGCCTGATGAAAGATTTTAATTTAGAAGGCAAAACGCTTGTCGGTATCCACGCAGGGAGTGCCTGGCCGACAAAATGCTGGCCGATGGAATATTTTGTGCAACTTATCAGCCGCCTGCAAACAGAACTGGGTGTACAGGCCGTACTCGTGGGCGGCGGGAATAAAGATGCCGACCTCGGCGAAAAAATCTGCCAACTTTCCCAAGGGCATGCCGCCAACTTATGCGGCAAAACCAGTTTGGCTGATTTAATGGCTTTAATGAAGCACTTTAAACTCTTTATTACCAATGATTCCGGCCCGATGCACATTGCCACCGCCTTTGACGTGCCGACCTTGGCAATCTTTGGGCCCACCACGCGCGAACTGGGCTTCTTTCCATACGGGGAAGGCCACCGCGTAGTAGAGGTAAAGGATTTGCCGTGCCGCCCGTGTGCCTTGCACGGGGGGAAGAAGTGTCCCTTGGGTCATTTTAAATGTATGCGGGATATTTTGCCGGACCGCGTATTTGAAAACGCCAAGGAAATGCTGGCGGAACATCACAATATCCCTGCTCCACACGAAGAATTACACAAATAAGTCTGTGAAAAAACCCCGCTTAAAAAGCGGGGTTTTTCTTGCACGGGAAAAAGTTAAAAATCATCCTCGGGTTTTTCGTCCAAGGCCTCGCGGGTGGCCGCAAACAATTTTTTAATCTCCGGCAGTTTTTCCAGCGGCAGCCAAATGCCCTTTTTGGTAAAGCCCACATCCTCCTGCCATTGGCGCAAATCCAGCCCGCGGCGCCCCTTAAAGGTACCGACAGAAGCCACAATGCAAATGCCCGGGCGTTTGGCAAACTTCCCAATCGTGCCGTCTTTTACCGCTTTAATATCATCAGGCAAAGCCGCCAGCAGAGGGTCCAAGGCGCGCAGGATTTCCGGCGTCATAGTTACGCCGTCGCGAGTGGCCCCGCTGAAAGAATCTGTCAGCAGATACCGCCGCACAGACACATAGCGATACCCGCGGTAGGCATCAATACTAAAACGGACCTCCTCGTTATTTTCCAGCGGCAACATGCCAATATCCCTAAGTAAAGTAAAACTGCTTTCGCTCATAAAATGCTCCCTGTAAAAAGCCTGTAACTATTCCCGTAAAATATGATAAGATTACTTATAACTATATTCTATTGCTTGGTTATCATAAAATCAAGCAGTTTTTGTATCATCATTTAAAGATTTTTGGGTTGTAAAGGAACTTATGAATAATACTCCCTCGTTGGTTGGACAAGAAATTTCCGGTTGCGAAATTTTAAACAAAGTCGCCGAAGGCGGTATGGGTGCCGTTTATAAAGCACGCCACAAAGCCTTAAATCGCATTGTTTGCGTAAAAATTTTAAGCCCGGCCTTGGCTAATGATAAAAAGGCGGTGGAACTCTTTTTAACCGAGGCGCGCGCTATTGCGGAACTGGACCACCCAAACATTGTAAACGTGTATAACGTAGGCAAGGAAAAAGGGTATTACTTTATTGTAATGTCTTATATTGAGGGCCAAACCCTTTCTATGATGCTAAAACGCAATAAGGTACTGCCTATCGGGATTATCTTGGATTTATTTGAAGGTGTCTTGCAGGGCTTATCCGCCGCGCACGAAAAGGGAATTATTCACCGCGACATCAAACCCTCTAACATTTTAATTAACTTGCAAATGCAACCAAAAGTGGTGGACTTTGGTATCGCTAAAAAGGTGGATAAAAGCAAAGGTTCCACCAAAACTACCGAACTGGCCGGAACAGCGTATTTTATCGCTCCGGAACAGGCCTTAGGCAAAGATTTAGATACCCGTGCAGACCTCTATTCCATTGGGGCCAGTATGTATTATGTGTTGACGGGGCAATTTCCGTACAATGGCAAAAACACCATTGACATCATCCAAAAACACATCAACGACCCGGTTCCCAATCCTGCAAAAATCCGTAAAGATATGCCGGGCTGGTTGGCGCTTGCGGTGCAAAAACTGATGAGCAAAAACCCGGACGACCGCTTTCAAACCGCCAAAGAAACCTATTTATATTTCCAAAAAATGCGTGCCGAAGACCAACTGCGTGTAAAGATGGGCAACTCCGGCCGCGCGATTGATTTGGGCGAAGAAGGCCCGTTAAAAATAGCCAAAGAGGAACTGCCTACTACGCAAAGCATTACCAAGGCCCGCGCACAGGAAGTCGCCGCACGGCCCAAAACCACCTCTTCGGCCCGCCTGCCGTCGCTTATGCCCAGTATAAACGCCGCGGCGGATATTCCGAATACTCCTAAGGTTCCCCAAAGAGAACCCGCCCCGCAAATGTTGGCGGCGCAGGACGTAAAACCCGTCAATGTATTTGTGCCTGCCAAACAGGTGCGCAAGCCGCGTGCCGCAGACCAAGGGTTAGATATAAAAGGAACCGCAACGGATGTGGTTAAATTTATCCTCTTTGTGCCGCTCTTTATGGCATTTGCGGCGGGGATTATTTACGTCTTTTATTCTTTGGGTAAAATCTGCTCCGTACATACGGACTTAACAGCAGGATTTTTATCCAACCTGATACACCCCTTCTTTACCGCTCAGTACGAGCCAAACCAAGCCATGATGACGGGGGTAGCGGTCATTACCCTACTGCTCATCTTTGCCTCGTCTGCGTTAAAGGCTTTTTCGCGCTCTACCACGCTGTTAATAGCGTTGGCGGCAGTATCGTATATGACGGGCTTATTCACGCCCGAAGCGGCCTTTATGGACTTATCCCAAGTCGGGCAATACCTCTTTACGCCGGAATATTACCTGTGCTATTTGGTGCTGGCGGCCGCGTGGGGGCTTTCGCTCTGCTGGCGCATTAACCGAACCATAGGCCAAGGCGTTCTGGGTACGGCCCTGCTCATTTTTTCTATGAGCACCGCATTTTTGGCGGCGCATTTGTCTATTCCGCCAGCCAGCCAAAATATTACTGTACAGATTATTTTTTATGCGGCACTATTCTGTGGCTTCTTATCGGCCTATTACCTCCTTGCCAGGCGGGAAAACAGCATTATCTTCCCGTTTGTGCTAATGGTGCTCGGCATTGGCGGAATGTGGGTATATGCGGTGTCCGGTCTGACGGTAACAACCAATAATACCTTAACCGCGTTAACCGATCATATCAAGGTGGCGGGAAATGGCAACACCGAATCCAATGCCCGTATGGAAAAACTGGTAGGTATTAAAACGCAACGCCAGACCTTTGCCGAACTTGATCACACTAACGAACTTTCCGGAAAGAACGCAGAGGAAACCTATACGTTCCTGGAAACCCGCATCAACCGTGTGGTACCCGGCGTGTTTGACGAGCAATCAATGCCGCTGTTTATCCATTTCTTACAGCAATATTACCACGGCGGAGAAAACAAAATGGACCTGTCTGTATGGGATTATGCCATCAGTTTGCCGCTCTACAACTTCAACCGTAACGCGCAAGATAACAACGCTTACGGTTTCCTGATTTTGCTGTTATATATATTCGCTACGCTTTCGTGTGTGGGAACCCTTTTATTTAAGGAGGAGTTATGAGCAGTTTTGACATAGAATTTGCTGCCGTAACCGACATTGGTAAAATTCGTGAAAAAAACGAAGATAATGTGCTCATCTCTTCCGACTTGGGACTTGGTGTTGTAGCCGACGGTATGGGGGGGCACAGCGCGGGTGAAATTGCCAGCAACATTGCCGTTTCGGTACTGGCGGAAACTATCCGCAAGATAAACACGAACCAACTCAAAATTCCAGAGAACTTTCTTCCTAAATTAGATCTGACCGAACGCAAACTGTTAATGGCCGCCAATTTGGCTAATGCCGCTATTTATTCTACGGCACAATCTTCCGATATTTACCGTATGATGGGCACCACCTTAACAGGCATACTCTTTGACGGAGATTTTGCCACCGCCGTACACGTGGGCGATTCGCGCCTTTACTTGTTCAGAGATAAAAAGATTGTCCAAATCACCACGGACCACTCTTTGGCAATGGAACACGTCCGCCGCGGTCTTTTAACCCGTGCAGAAGCCGACCACTCTAAAATCCAAAACGTGCTCACCCGCGCTATGGGCATTAAAAAGAACATTGAATTTGACCTGTTAAAATTCCCTGTTAAAATCGGTGATACGCTTTTGCTCTGTTCGGACGGTCTGTATAAGGGGCTTTCCGAAAACGATATGGGCGATATTCTGCGCAAGGGTAACCAGTTACCAATTGTTAAATTATGCAAGCAATTAGTACGGGTATCCAACGATAAAGACGGGCAGGATAATATTTCTGCGGTACTTATCAAAATTCTTCCGGCTCATAAACCGACTTTTAAGCAACGGCTCAAAACTTTCTTTTCCAGAAAGTAATTTCCGCCTGAAAAAGCCTTATTTCAGCAACCCCTTTATTAGCACTCTAATAAGGGGGTTGACAATTTTAAACAGAAATGCTAAATTAGCATTAAGCCAAAGTGAGTGCTAACAACCTCACGGGCGTTATATTTACAATATCTTCATAAGGAGTGAGTGAAAATGGCAGAAGTAAAAATTAAACCGTTGGGCGACCGTGTTATCGTAAAGCCCATTGAAAGAGAAACGATGAAAGGGGGAATCATCATTCCTGACACCGCCAAGGAAAAACCGATGGAAGGCGAAGTTTTGGCCGTCGGCGCCGGTAAATTAAATGAAAAAGGCGAACGAGCGCCGATGGATGTTAAAAAAGGCGACCGCGTGCTGTATGGCAAATATTCCGGCACCGAAGTAAAATTGGAAGATGAAACGTATTTAATCATCCACCAAGACGAAATCTTGGGTATTTTAGGGTAATAGGGGGAAATAAATAGTATGGCTAAACAAATTATGTATGGCGACGACGCCCGCGCCAAAATGAAATCGGGTATTGAAAAAGTTGCAAACGCTGTAAAAGTTACGCTCGGCCCCAAGGGCAGAAGCGTAGTATTGGAAAAGAAATTCGGCTCTCCTCTTATTATTGATGACGGTGTAACCATCGCCAAAGATATTGAATTGGAAGATAAATTTGAAAATATGGGCGCGCAGTTAATCCGCGAAGTTGCCTCTAAAACCAACGACGTCGCCGGCGACGGTACTACTACTGCCACCGTACTTGCCAACGCGATGCTGACCGAAGGGATTAAAAACATTACCGCCGGTGCCAACCCGACCCTCGTCAAAAAGGGTATTGAAATGGCCGTAGAAGCCACCAAAGCGGAATTGTCCAAAATGCACAAACCCGTAAAGACCAAAGAAGAAAAAGCCCAAATCGCTACCATTTCTTCCAACGACCGCGAAATCGGTAATATGATTGCCGAAGCGATTGAAAAAGTCGGCGCGGAAGGCGTAATTACCGTAGAAGAAGGCAAAACCGCCACCACCCAACTGGATATTGTGGAAGGTATGCAGTTTGACCGCGGCTACATTTCTCCTTACTTTGTAACCGATTCCGAACGTATGGAATGTGTATTGGAAAACCCGTATATCATTATTACGGATAAAAAGATTTCCTCTATGAACGAACTCTTGCCGGTTTTGGAAAAAATCGTACAAAGCGGCAAACAGTTTCTCATCATTGCCGAAGATGTAGACGGCGAAGCGTTGGCTACCTTGGTAGTGAACAAACTCCGCGGCACCTTGAAAGGCTGCGCAGTCAAAGCCCCCGGCTTTGGCGACAGACGCAAAGAAATGCTGGAAGATATCGCCATTTTGACGGGCGGCGAAGTGCTCAGCGAAGAACGCGGCATTAAGTTGGACAAAGCCGAACTCGCTATGCTCGGCCAATGCGCCCGCGTAGTAGTGGATAAAGAAAACACCACTATCGTCAGCGGTAAAGGCAGCAAAGAAGCCATCGCGGCACGCGCCGAACAAATCCGCAAACAGATTGAAAACTCCAAGAGCGAATACGACAAAGAAAAACTCCAAGAACGCTTGGCTAAACTTTCCGGCGGTGTAGCCGTTATCAGCGTAGGGGCTGCAACGGAAACCGAATTGAAAGCCAAAAAAGCCAAAGTGGAAGATGCCAAAAACGCGACCAAAGCCGGCGTGGAAGAAGGCCTTGTGCCCGGCGGCGGTGTGGCGTTGGCCCGCAGCCAAAGCGCTTTGGAATCTTTGAAAGCCGACAATGACGATATCCGCACGGGTATCAATATTGTAAAAAAAGCCTTGACGGCTCCCTTGAAACAAATTGCCGCCAACGCAGGTTTAGACGGTGCCGTAGTGGTGGATAAGGTGCTTAGTATGAAAGGCGCCGCCGACGGCTACGATGCCGAAAACAACACATACTGCGACCTCTTGAAAGCGGGCGTAGTGGACCCGGCAAAAGTGGTCCGCACCGCGCTTGAAAATGCGGCCTCTATCACCGGCACGGTACTTTTGACCGAAGCCCTGGTGGCAGATGCTCCCGAAAAAGAAGGCGCTCACGCCCCCGCGATGCCCGGTATGGGCGGAATGGGCGGTATGATGTAATTTAACAGCCTGTACACTGACCGGGGTACTTTAAGTGCCCCGGTTTTTTTATGTTAGCGGGCGAAAATGGGAGCGGGCTACGCTATTTTTTAGGTCCTTTGGCCCTGGGGGAAAGTAGGTCTTTTGGGAACTGGAAAAAATTTAAATAGTTGTATAAAATATATATAAAGAATCATTTAGGAGGATGTATGAAGAAACTTTTAGCAGTTGCTTTAATGCTCGGCGTATTAACCGCGGTGGTTTCGGCACAACCGTATAAACCTGCCGTAAATTCCACTTTTCCCCAATGGGTTCAACGCAATCAAAAGATTTTGTCGTATTTGGATTGGAAAAAAGCAACCGACAAACAAGCCGCCCGCAATCAGGCCGCCGCTAAAAAGGCTTACAACTCTATCCCGGCCAAAGCCAAAGCGCAGGCTAAAATTTCCTGGACTAACTATTATCAAAATCTTCGCACCAATAATACGGAAGTTTGGACCGAAAGTTATACTTGCAGCGTAATTTTAATGGATTACAATGAAAAAAACGGCTTGGGTACGGTCAATGTGGCGTTTAAAAACGACTGCTTTAAAGATATGCAAAAAAACGCCTTGCAAGACTGGTTTACTTTCCGCATTAACTTATCTAAATTTGATGCGCCCAACCAAGAAGAAAGTTTTGAATATGAATACAACAACAATGGCGACGGTGCCGCAAGCAAAAATTTAAAGGCGTTCAAACACATTAAAATCGCCAATACCGATTATTACCAGTTTGCTATGCCGGTGCGCACTCCTGCCTTAAAAAACGGCTTCAAAGCACTCTTCCCAACGCACAAAAGTTTTATCACCGCGGAGAAAGCCGCACTGGCATTAAAATTACTGCCGAAACACTCCGCTATCTCAACGTATGAACAAAGATAACATCCTTATCTTTGGTATAGAAAAAATAATTTAAAAATATCCCCGGCTGATGCCGGGGATATTTTTTGGTCCTATATGCGCCTAGGCCTTTTGACCCTGGAAATTTGATACTAAAAATCATATGATTAATAAAGAAGGATATTTTCAACACGAGGAAAACCTATGAAAAAATTATTAGTTTTACTGTTGGCTTTTTGCGGTTGTGCGGCTGTTTTAAATGCACAAACCCCAAATGTCTCCCAAAAACTTGACACCGCACTAAAAAAGAAATTAGCGGCATCTTCTTCTACCAATGCCCACGAAAAGGGTGTTATTATGATTAAAATGACGGTAGAAGCGCGCTTTACCGATGTGTACGCAAACAATGATCCCATTGTTAAAGAATGTCCAGCCGTCCGCATTGCCCCCAATACACTGTTGGCTTCCCGTGCGTGCATTGATTTAAGCGGAAAAGGCGAACACATTAAATATATGGGTGCAGGCGAAGCCCCCGAAGTTACCATCCAAAACGTACAACGCTGGATTTCTAGTGTACGCGTGGCAGGGGTAACAATCCAGCCCAAAGATTTCCGCCAAAATGACAAATTACTGCTTATTGCCATTGACGGCACCAACGCCAAGTTGAAAGCCGCCGTTGAAAAATTGCCGATTTCTGACCTGTTTGTTGCGAAAAATGCAAAAAGATTGCAAGATACTTTTCCGGAAATGATTCTTAACCGCGACGATATGGTTTTCAGCAGTCGTGAGTGTGCAGAAGTGGACATCGTAAACGTCTGCACGGACACGCAATGCTTTCAAGTCTGCTGGAAAGTTATTGACGGCGATACCGGGGACCCGGTCTTTGGCAGAAACCCCGACAAAAGCAATTTGGACTTTTTGTTGGGTTTTAACGCAACGAACTCCAAAAAAGACAAACGCAAATCCGGACGTTGGTATCATTTCTTGACACAAGGTTCCTTGAATTTCTTAAAAACTAGTTTGCCCTCTACGGAATGGAATTACGTTGCTTCTCACGTTAAAGACGAAAGAATCTACAAATAAAGTTGTTTTTAATCAAAAACTTTAAACACCCGCTAATTTAGCGGGTGTTTTTCATTTATATTACCCATTTTGGCCCGATATTTTATAGAATAAAAGTAACTTAAAAAAGGGGGAAAATATGGCTAATAATCCTATGTTTAACGAAGCCGCTTTTGAACGCGCGCAAGAATCTGCCCGTGCCGTGCAACCAATGACGTTGCAAGGCACTATTAACAAAACCTTCTGCCTGCTGTTTTTATGTGTGGTGGGAGCAATGTTTACTTGGACAAACCCGCAAATTTCCGGTTTGGCAATGGGCCTATCCGCTATCGGCGCGTTTGCACTTGCGATGGTAACATCCTTTAAACCGTCTATATCGGCCTTTACCGCGCCAATTTACGCATTGTTGGAGGGTGTCTTGCTAGGAGCAATTTCCGCCCAATACAATGCCCAATTTAAAGGCATTGTGTTTAATGCCGTGGCGATTACATTTCTCGTGTTTTTTGCGATGCTTTTTATCTACCGCACAAAAATTATTAAAGTATCAAGAGGGCTGATGATTGGTATTTTTTCGGCTACGCTTGCTATTTGTGTGTTATATATCGGTTCGTTTATTTTATCGCTTTTTGGCGTAAGCACGGCTTATTTAACGTCTAACTCGCCGTTATCTATCGGCATTAGTGTAGTGGTGTGCATTGTGGCGGCCTTAAACTTTTTGTTGGACTTTAATTTTATTGACGAAATGACCTCCCGTTTTGCCGCGCCTAAATATATGGAGTGGTACGCCGCGTTTAGTTTAATGGTTACGCTCGTTTGGCTGTATATTGAAATTTTACAGTTACTGGCCAAATCGCAAAAACGCTAATCGTGCCGGAACCGTCCAAATTTTGTAAAATTAAAGAGTAAAGAAACCCCGCTGTCAGGGCGGGGGGAATTATTAAAGGAGCCAAAAGAAACTATGAATTTTGACAGCATCAAAAAAATTCAGGATATGGACCTGAAAAATAAAAAAGTATTGGTGCGCGTGGATTACAACGTACCTTTGAAAGACGGTAAAGTAGATAACAACAAACGTATCGTCGCTACCGAAAAAACCATTAAATATTTGCTTGAAAACAACTGCCGCATCGTGTTAATTGCCCACTTGGGCCGCCCGAAAGGCAAGGTAGTACCGGAATTTAGTTTGGCTCCCGTGGCCGCCGAAGTGGAAAAATTGTTCGGTGTACCGGTGCATTTCGCCAAAGATTGCGTAGGCCCGGAAGCCGATAAAGTAGTAGCCGAAACCAAAAACGGCGAAATCGCCCTTTTGGAAAACCTCCGCTACCACCCCGAAGAAGAAAAGAACGATGCCGAATTTGCCAAACAGTTGGCTAAACACGGTGAAATCTTTGTACAGGAAGCCTTTGGTACGGTTCACCGCGCCCACTCTTCCACCAGCGCCATTGCGGACTATTTGCCCGGCTGCGCGGGTTTCCTCGTGCAGAAAGAAGTGGAATTTTTAGGCAAAGCCCTTGAAAACCCTGCCCGCCCGTTTGCGGCTGTGGTCGGCGGTGCCAAAGTATCCGATAAAATTATGTTGCTTAACAATTTGATGGACAAAGTAAACGTCCTCGTTATCGGCGGCGGTATGGCTTATACTTTCCTCAAAGTGCAAGGGCACGAAATCGGCAAATCTTTGTTTGATGCCGAAAAAGAAAACGAAGCCAAAGCCGTTTTGGCCAAAGCCCAAGAAAAAGGCGTTAAAATCTTGCTGCCCGTGGACCACGTTTGCGGTAAAGAATTTGCCGAAACCACCGAACCCGTATCCGTGGAAGATATCAATATTCCGGCTGATTTAATGGGCTTGGATATTGGGCCGAAAACGATTGCCTTGTTCCGCGAAGAATTGCTCAAATGCAAAACGATTTTCTGGAACGGCCCGATGGGCGTTTTTGAATTCCCGAATTTCGCCAAAGGCAGTTTTGCCGTGGCCCAGGCGATGATTGATGCCACCAAAGCCGGTGCGACCACCATTATCGGCGGCGGCGACAGCGTCAACGTCCTCAAAAAAGGCAAATTTAACCAAAAAGAACTTTCCCACGTTTCCACCGGCGGCGGTGCCAGTATGGAATTTGTGGAAGGGAAGGAACTTCCCGGATTAGTGGCGTTAGCCAAATAAGACAGGCAAGACTTTTTACCAACTGTAAAAAATCTACACACAAGAGAGACTGTTGTTTAAGCCAGGTTTTAGCAAAAAATTATAAGGAACGCGGACACAAGTCGCCGCGTTAATACCTCTGCCACTCGCAATTCCGCATCGCCATACCCGCCTTTCGGCTTTCAGCCTCAAATTCGTATAAGGCTCCGGCTTTCTCGTCCCTACGCAGGCAAAGCAGTTTGCCTGCTCCCTGCGTATAAATTAAAAAAACCGGACTTTCGTCCGGTTTTTAAATTTATTGCGCAGAGAGGGACTCGAACCCTCAAGCCTTGCGGCATGCGCCCCTCAAACGCACGCGTATACCAATTCCGCCACCTGCGCGAAAATCTTACTAATGAGGGTTTTAAAGAACATCTTTGCGACTACATATATATTTTACTAAAAAAATATGCACCGCGCAACTAAAATCACCGCCGAAAAAAGGCGACAACCTAATTATTTGCTGGGTACCACCGGGGCTGTAGCCGCCGGAACTTTTACCGAGTCCAATACCGAGACGGACGATTTTTTGTTGGAAGCAATCGTCAGCACGACGGAGGTACACATCAAAATAAGGGCCAAAATAGCGGTAAATTTGTTAATAGCATTAAAGGCAGTAGGGCTGGCAAATAAGTTATCCGCACCCGACGCGCCGAAAATACCCGCGGCGGAACCTTTGCCACTCTGCAAGAGGACGAGTAAAATCAAAAGAATACAAACAATAAAGTGCAAAATCAAGGTTAAGGTGTACATTTGTAAATCTCCTATAAAAAATAACACTTTTATTATACAATTTTTTTTTATTTTTAGCAGAAGTTCTTGGAGTTGTAAAAATAGGATATTTCTATTAGAATATAAATAGCCATATTTAAAGGAGGACCTTATGAACAAAGGGTTTACATTAATTGAACTGTTGGTTGTCGTTTTAATTATCGGTATTTTGGCATCGGTTGCGTTGCCGCAATACCAAAAAGCGGTAATGAAAGCGCGCTTGATGAAATGGATTCCTGTGGTGCGCAACATTGCCGATAATGTGGCGGTGTGCAAACTGGCAACGGGCAATAAACTGTGCACATTGGATGAAATGGGTATTGAAATAAAGGATAAAAACGGTAATATCATTACCACAGGTGGAGATAATACAATGTTAGATGAGTTCTTTTATTTCAAGCGCGAAGGCGATGCCTGGTATGCGGTAGGCACTTATCCCTATGCGGGGGAGTATATGATTCAGTTACTGGCAAGAGCAAACGGGGAGTTTAGAGTTCGCGCCAATTCCAACCACCCTAAGGGATATAAACTAGTTAGAAGTATGTGGAGCGATTGTCAGCAAGATGGCGGTTGGGTATATTGCCACTAATATTTAAGTTGTTTTAGACACCCCGGGATATTCAATATCCCGGGGTTTTTAGCATATTCTTACGGAAGTTCGTACATACGGTAACCCCAATTTGCCGCCACATAACGCCCCTGCATAACGTGCTCGCAAAAATCGCCCGGTTTAGCCGTATAATTGCTGCCCGTCCATTCCCAGCAATACATTTTGTCCGCACTCACCCCAGTTGCCACCGTATTCGGGTGCACATAAGTAAACCCGCCGCATTTATAGGGCCCTTTTAAAAACATAGAAGAAGATAAAAAGTGTCTGCTGCCCCAATTATTATTTACAATCAGTTCATAAGTATCATTTCCGCGGCTGTCCTGTGTGGCTAAACCGCATTGCGAACCCCGCCCGTGATTGGGTAAGTTAATGTCCAAATCCACTTCGTCAAACTGATGCGGATAATCGTTAGCGGCCAAATAAAAGGCTTCTTGCGCCGTCGCCAATGTGCGTGTACTCGTCCGCAGTTCCGCCGCCCGGCTCTTCCAAACCGCCTTTTCGTATTGCGGTACAGCCACCGCCGCCAAAATACCGATAATTAAAACCACCACTAATAATTCAATAAGCGTAAATCCGCCTAATCGGCCCGTAAACAAATTTTTCACACGACACCTCATTTTTGATAAATTTTACTACAACTTAAAATTTATCAAAAAAAAAAACAATAACAACCCTTTTAAAAAACGGCAGCCAACAAAACCAAAATTCAATATCCAAAATGGTATAATATAGTATCTTAGTTTACGTCGGAGTCTTACAAAAATGAAACCTTTACTGGCCGCCTGGGTCTGCTGGGCCATTGTGGGCCTTTCTCCCGTAGCGGGAAAATTTGCCGTAGGGGTAATCAGCCCCGCCTTGCTCGTGTTTTTAGGCACGCTTATCGGTGTACTTTATTTCACCCCGTGGATTACAAAAAACCACAAATGGGGGGAACTATTAGCCAAAGAAACTTTATGGAAATTCCTGTTTATCGGCACTTTCGGCACGGCCCTGCCGTTTACCATTTCGCTTATCGCACTCCACTACACTACGCCGGGCAACGCGGCTATTTTACAGCAGAGCGAACTCTTTTATTCCCTTTTATTTGCCTGTATTTTTCTGCGCGAATTTCCCAGCCGCCAGCAACTGGCCGGAAGCGCATTAATTGTACTGGGTGTGCTGATTATCCTTATGAAAGAGCAATACACCCCGCGTTGGACGGGCGATTTGCTGATTGTCGGCAGTACCTGGATGTTGCAGGCCGGCTCCACCTTAGCCAAAAAACTTCCTAAAACGTTGGACCACCGCGTAATTGGTATGGCGCGCAATCTGTTTGCCCTGCCTGCGCTTGTGGTCATTTTGGCGGTTATGTGGATGATGAAGGAAACCTTTGTATTAAAACCCAATGTGCAAATGTTTTCCGTTTTAGCCTATACGGGCATTCTAAAATACGGCCTTGCGATGGTGGTATGGTACAAGGCTATCCGCGCACTTGATTTAAGCAAAGTAACCGCAATTTATCTTTCTTATCCCGTACTGGCACTGCTGATTTCCGCCTTGGTTGGGTTTGAAAATATTACCCTCCACCAAGTAATCGGCCTTACCGTAACGTGTGCGGGGGCATATTGGGTCAGCCTTACTGTTAAAAAAGAGGGCCATTAACCCTATAAATTAGGTAAAATATAATATATGTTTAAGGTATCCCCGGTAGCCGCCATTTGGCTGGCTTGGCTTTTTGTTGCATCTAATGTCGTGGTAACCAAATTTGCCACGCCCTATGCGGCTTCGGCCTTGTATATGCTGGTCAGTTGTGTGGCGGCAACGGTACTTTTTATGCCGTACCTGCTCAAAACAGGCGGGCATAAAGTATTATTTAAAAAGGGTGTTTGGCAACAATGTTTGCTAATGGCTACGTTCGGCACAGCCTTGCCAATGACGATTTTTATGTTGGCCCTTAATTACACCACGCCGACAAATGCCGCCGTTTTAAACCAGTTTGAAATGGTCTATTCCCTCATTATGGCGTACTTTTTACTGGGGGAAAAACCGACCGGCAAGCAGTTTTTCGGCTCTGCGCTCATCATTTTCGGTGTCGGCATTTTGCTGTGGCATACCGGGATGTCAGTCCAATTAAAGGGCGATTTGCTGATTTTGGGCAGTTTGTGGATGTTCCAATTAAGCCATATTTTCGCCAAAAAATTGCCCGCAGATATGCCGCCTGCGTTAATTGCGGCGGCGCGCGCTATTTTTGCTATTCCGGCGCTCGCGCTGCTGACGGGTGTGCTATGGGCCATACAGGGGCCGCAGTTGTTTGTTACGTCCTCGGGTATTTTGTGGGGGACCTTGGCGTTTAGCGCAGTGTGCAATTATTTTATCGGCAATACGTTTTGGTACACGGCTATCCGTAATATGCACTTGGGCAAGGCAACGGCGATTATTTTGTCTTACCCGGTGTTGACGTTTATTTTGTCCGTTCTGCTTAAACAGGACGCAATTACGATTTACAAAGTGCTGGGTATGGCGCTGGCTATGACGGGCGCCTATATCGTTACCGGCATTATCAAAGGAGAAAAGAAATGAAAAAACTCGTTTTATTTGACTTGGACGGCACGCTCGTAAACGCGGGCGGTGCGGGACGCACCTCTTTGCGCAAAGCCATTAAGGAACTCTACGGAGTGGAGCCGGAGTTTGACCACAGTTTAATTTCGGGCCGGACGGATTTAGATAATTTCTCCATTGTCTATTCCCTTATCAAAAAAGGCAAAAAACCTACTGCCGCCGAAATGAAAAAAATGAAAGCCAAATATTTGGAAATTTTGCCTACCGAAGTACACGCCGTCGTCCGTTGCAAAAAATACGATTTAATACCCGGTGTGGAAAAATTTTTAAAGATGCTCGCCAAGGATAAAGATGTTATCTTGGGGTTGGGAACCGGCAACTTGGAAGAAGGCGCCAAAATCAAATTGGAACCCAGCAAATTAGCCTCTTATTTTACCGTGGGCGGATACGGCGAAGACGGACAAACCCGCGAAGAAATGCTCCAAGCGGCCGTTAAACGCGCTGAAAAGAAATTCAAAACTAAATTGGAACCCGACCAAGTGTACGTCATCGGCGATACGCACCGCGATATTTGCGCCGCAAAAAACTGCGGTTTCCATAGTGCGGTACTGACCAACGGATTTGGAGATGCGCAAAAAATCCAACGCGCCGCCGCCGAATTGGAAACCAAAGATTTTAACGACCTTACCACGTTCTGCGTGTGGCTCGGTTTAAAAACCGACCCGAAGGGAGTAAAACGCGGCAGTTACATTATGCCCGCCAGCGCGATTGAACACGTTTTTTTCAGCCGCACAGGCATTGACGAAGACCGCCTGAAAATGCTGCGCATTAAAAAATATTCCGACCTTGAATCCGGAACCATTATGTAAGGGCGACCTATGGAATGGTACACCGCCGCTGACAGATTTACAGAAGCATTAGCCTCCCCGGACCCGACCCCGGGAGGGGGGGCTGCCGCCGCTATGGCGGGCGCGATGGGCTGTGCGCTTGCAATAATGGCGGTAGGCACTACGCTTAAACGCAAAGCCACGCCCGAAGATATCCGCCCAAAACTTACCCAAAGTTTAAAACGCCTGGCCGCCTTTAAAACGGAACTGAAATCTTATGTTCAAAAAGACGGTGAAGCATACGCCGCCTATTTAACCGCTAAAAAACTGCCCAAAGAAGCACCCGAAAGAGAGCAAGCCGTACAAGATGCCCTCTTGTTTGCGGCGCGCGTTCCGGCCGCGGCGGCGAGTGCGGCCTTGCATTGTTTAAAAGAAGTGGAAACCATTAAAGGCGATATTGCCGAAATTATTTTGTCGGACATTGCCTGTGCGCGCCATTTATTGCAAGCCTGCATTAAATGCTCGGTAGAGAGCATACAGGCCAACCTGGCATTTATCAAAAATGAAGACCGGGTAAACGAATTAAATAAGCAGATAACCACCTTGTTGAAAGCCTGCTGAAAGGATACGTTATGAGCGAAAAAGCCAACAAAAGAAGCGGTATGCTGGGTACTATTTACAATATGCTACCCGGTATTGATGACGACTATGCCGCCAAACTCGTCTATACGCTGGAAAACAAAAAATCACTGCCCCGCTTGCAGCAGGACATTGCCGATATTGCCGCCCAGTTAAGTTCCGATTCGCCAATGACGGATACGACGATTGCCAAAATTTTGTTGGATGAAATCACTATTCCGGCGGCCTTGCGCCAACTGCGCATTTACAACAACGCAACTTCTATGACCGAACTTTGCGCCGCGTTGGAAACACCCGCCAAAGATACGGCTAAACTGTTGGAAGTATATTCCTCTTTTTCCTCGCGTAAGTATTTTGACGAGGAATTTGCCGCCGCCTTGAAAGATGTGCAAGACTCCGATTTAAAAGACGAGGAAAAAGCCCTGCACGCCGTAAATAAACTTTTGGAACAGGCCAATGCGGTTTTGCAAAACTCGCCCAAAATCATCCGCCAGAATAAAAAGGATATTTTTAAAACGGCAGACAAATACCATTTAACCGTTAAATTAACAGCGGAGTTGCAACTCCTATATACGCAGCCGGCCAGCATTTCATTCAAGCCGGAATTTGACCGCCTGCACAAACAGTTGCTCGCCATCAATCCGGACGGTCCGCTCTGCGCTTCTCTGGCGGCCCACACAATGCTCTGCCAAATTACACCCAAAGATGCACAAGATGTTGCCGAGTTATCCAAACGGTTAAACGGACAATTATTAGAAGAAGATTTGCTGATTATCGCTTGCCGCTATTTAAAGGTAAAATCCCCGCGCGATATTGCCGCCACCTTTGAGGCCGTACTTAAAAAGTTGCCGCACGTTTCCAGCCCCGAAGAAAATCTGGGCCTTGCCGTGCGCGTACTTTTGGACGGTACCGCCGACAGTTTTGACAAAGCCTGCCGCCAAGCCTCTTTGGTGCGGGAAAAGGAAATTTTGCGCCAAAACTTAGCAAAAAAAGATTTATACAGCGGCTACGAATACGACCTGGCAGACCGCTTCGCCGGGAAAAAGACCTTCGTCCAGTTGGAACGCGAAATGGCTGATTTGTTAAAAGCCTTGCCCCATTGTTCCGACGAAAAAGACAACAAGGAACTTGCCTGTAAAGTGCTTTTGGGAACTATGAGCCAAGAAGAAGCCGCCAAACAGGCACAGTACCTGCGCGATATCAAAGCCAAAACTATCACGCAAGGTCTTGCACCGGAACTGATGAAAAGTTACCTCGGCACAAAACCAGCCGAAGAATTGCTCCAATTTTTTGACAAGTCGCTCGCGCCGTTTACCTTTTGGAAATCAGACCGGGAAAAACATATGTTCGCCCTGCGTACACTGGTGGGGGAATTAAACGGCACTTACAACCGCCGTATTTCGCAATTTATATTGGAAATGTTGGAAAACGGCTCGTCGGTGGAACTCTTAACCGATATGTTAAGTAACATCCAACAGCGCAAAACCAGCCGTGCGGAATTAGAGGAACTGTTGGAAAGTTACAAACAGGCACGCGCCGCGTCAAAATAAAAAGATAAAAAAATACTGTTAAATTGTGCGATAATTTGCTATGCTTTTATCGTACCGTGTTATATTTATTTTATATAGGGTGATTACACAATGAGATATTGGGTCTATATCAATGATAAAGTAGAAGGTCCTTACGACGAGAATAAACTGGTAACGCTTAACGGCTTTACCCCTGATACGCTAATTTGCGCAGAAAATGCCGCTTCCGGCGGAAGCCAAGAGTGGGTAAAGGCTTCCAGCGTGTTTGAATTTGACGCCGTTACCGAGCCACAGCCGGCTCAAACGCCTGCGGCTGCCGAAACGGCCACAACTGCCGCGGCTACTGCCACCGCCGCACCTGCGGACGGACAAATTGCCATCTTACTGGAAAAGTTAGAACAATTAACCACCCAAATTACAGGGTTGCAATCCAAACTGGACAATGTACAATCCAAATTGGACGAAGCGATCGCCACGCAAAACGCCCGCAATTTTGAAACCAGCGACCACCCGGCCTATATCCCGCCGCAAGACGATGGGCGCGCAAACACCATCACCCTTACGCGCAAACCGATTGAAGAAGAACATTTAGAATCGGATTCCATTGAAAACACGGAAAACTTAGTTTCCCAAGCGGAAAATATTGTCGCGGCGGCCAACAAAGAGGAAAAACCGCTTGATATGTTGGGCCCCGTGGACTTGGGCGAAACCAAGCACGACACCCCGACCGAAGTATCCTTGGGTTCAAAAGCCGAAGAAGCCGTGGTACTCCGCTCCGCCTTGGATTCCTTATACGGTCAAAAACCGGTTCAGACCCAGGAAGAAAAAGAAAGCACTTTCCAAGATTTGCTGACTCCTCAGCAAGCCAAAATGTTAGCAGACCAAGCCGATGCTAACAAAAAAGCCCAAGAGGAAACCACCAAAGAAGTTTCCGGCCTTACCGCCGGGACCGTAGAAACGGCCCCCAAAGCGGACGAAGCCGCCAAAGAGGCGTTCCTGTCTGAAATCGGCGCCGCCCCCAAAGAAGACGTTTTAGACCAGGTTATTAAAGAAAAAGAAGAAGAAAAGAAAGAAAACACCTTTAAAATGGCCGCTGCGGCTGCTGCTGGTGCGGTAGCCGGCTTGGCCGCCGCCGAAGGGCTTAAACAAAAAGAGGAACAGCCCGCACAAGGCTTTGAAACGGTAGAACAAGCCGCCGCGGAACCTTTGCCGGAAAATAAAACATTAGATTTTACCAACGAAGAGCCCGCGCTCTCTATCGCGGCAGATAAAGAAGAACCTGCCAAGGAAGAGCCCGTACTTCCGGCCAACCAGTTGCCGGCGGATATGCCTGCTGATACTCCGGCGCAACAACCGCAAGAACAGCCCGCCGCGGCCCCTGCGTTTAACGGCGATTTGCCTTCCTTAAATGAAGCGGGAGTAAAACCTGCTACACAAACCGAAGATACCGACGAAAAAGAAGAAACGATGCAGGAACTGGTGCCCGGTGCCAAGGCCGAAAAACCCGAAGGTGTACTGATTACCGACGACGATTTGAACGAAGCCTTTGCCGAGAGAGATAACCAACCCGAGCAATCGGTAGAACAGATGTTTGGCTTGGATAACCAACAAGCCCAAACAGAAACCCCTGCGGCACAAGAAGAGCCTGTCCAAGATAATTCCGCGTCGCAGGAAGTACCGCAATTTAGCGACCAGACAGCGGATAAGCCTCTCCCGGTGGGCAACCCCAATGATTTGACCGAAATTGAACTTAAAGAAGGTTCTACCTATTTGATTTCGGACTTTGTTCCTCCGGCCCAGGCTTCTAACGAACTGCCTAAGGAACTGACGAATTTAAACCCCAAAAAACAGGAACAAGATACTAGTGAGGGCAAAACCGAATTGCAGGAAATGGTGGCCCCGCTCAAACAGACCGAAAAAGAAGCCGAACCTGCCGCCGACGCGCCGAAAGACGTTACAGTTTCCCAAGTGATTTTGGAAAACACCATTAAAACCAAACGCGGAGCCAAACTGGACATCAAAACGGTGCCTATGGTACCGGAACCGGCCCAAACGGAACGATTGCATTTTGAAGGATTAGATGACGACATCAATACCCAGCACGACATAAAAAATGCTGATGTGAAGTCTTCCGGCAGTATGACAAAGGCCGTCGTAGGTATCCTGGTTACTCTGTTGTTGGCTGCGCTTATTTATGTAATGCTCGCGTTTATGAACTTAATCCCGGCACAGTTTAACCTGTTGGCTGATAAGCACCAGCCGGCACAAACGGTAACGCAAAGCGCCGAAATGGACGAAATGTTGGGCAATCAGCCCCAACAACCCGCCCCTGTAACGGCTGCCCAACCTGCCCCGAATCCGCTTGATACGGTATTAAACGAGGTAAAAAACTACCGCTTGATGAACGGCTATACGTTACAACAGTTTATTGAAGCCAAGCACCCGGCTGCCAAAAACTTAATTACCTGGGATATTTCCACGGCCGTGGACCCGGACAATTATTCCATTTTGGTAAAAGTTCCGCCGGAGAATCCGCAGAGTTTCAAAATCTCTTACCGCTTTAATTACAATGCGGTAAGCCAAGCATTGGACCCGACAATTTCCGACGCTAAAAACCTGTTAGATTCCGCCAACCAAGGTACTATGCCCGCCCAACAACAGGCGGCCCAGCCGTACCAAGGCGCAAAATAAGTAACATTTAAAAGAAAAGTACCCCTGCTGTTAAGGCGGGGGTATTTTTTATGTACTTTTTATAGTTTTCGGCAGACTAAAAAGGGGGATTTTCTCCATCCAAAAAACCCCGGGAAAATATCCCCGGGGCTGTACAATCAAAAGCACTACAAGTTATCTGGCCGCATCCTTAATCACGCTTTCTAATATGTGAAAGGCCTTTTCCGCCCAATTCATACTCACCCACTCATACGGACCGTGAGGATTTTCGTAACCCGCAAAAATATTAGGCGTAGGCAAGCCGCGCAAGGAAAGTTGGGAGCCGTCAGTCCCGCCGCGCGCCTGCGTCAAGCGGTAGGGAACCTGATTTTCCTTTAAGGCTTTTTCCAACAACTCCATAGATTGCGGATTTTTCTTTAAAATTTCACGCATATTGCGGTATTGTTCTTTAAATTCAATCTCAATTTTGGCCGCGGGATATTTTTTTCTTTTTTCTTCCACAAGAGCGCACAAGTCTTTTTTAAACTGCTCAAATTTGGCCAAATCGTGTTCGCGGACGATACCTTGCACGCAAGCGGTATCCAAGGCCCCGGTAATGTCTTTAAACAGCACAAAGCCGTCCTCGCCGTCCGTGGTTTCGGGCAATTTATCTTCCGGCCAGGAAGAAATAATATCCGCCGCAATGCGCACCGGGTTTGCCATAAAACCCTTGGCGGAACCGGGGTGGCAGGACTTACCTGTAATGTTAATGGTTACGGTATCGGCATTAAAATTGCCGCAGTCAATGTCGCCCAAGGTCGCACCGTCAATGGTATAGGCAAAGTCGGCCGCAAATTTCTTTACATCAAAATACGCAATGCCCGTGCCGGTTTCTTCGTCAATGGTAAAGGCGGCCTTTACCGGGCCGTGCTTAATTTCGGGATGTTGCAACAGATATTCACCCAGGGACATAATGACAGCAATTCCCATTTTATCATCTCCGCCAAGCAAAGAATTGCCGTCTGCGGTAATGATAGTATTACCCTTGCAAAGTTTCAAATTAGGGGCTGTTTCGGGCGATAAAAACATCTTTTTATCCGCATTGATGGTCAGCGTACCGCCGTCATAATTTTCGTGGATAACGGGGCGGATGTTGGCGCCGTTATAATCGCACACCGTATCCATATGGGCAAAAAGGCCAATCGTGGGGGCCTTTTTATCGGTATTAGCCGGGATAAGCCCGGTTACAAAGCCGTATTCGTCCACCTCTACCTCGGAAAACCCGATTTTGCGCATTTCGTCAGCCAGTTTATGTGCAAAGGAAATCTGGCTAGACGTGGTGGGGGTTACGTTGCTGGTGGGGTCACTAGTGGTCTCCACTGCAATATAACGGGCAAAGCGGTTGTAAATGATTTGTTGCAAAGGATTCATAAAATTCTCCATAAAAGGGTTAATTTATTATACAATTTATTATCTTGTAATTTGGGAGGATTAAGTGAAGAAACTCTTTTTATTTATTCTTTGCGCGGGTATGCTCGCCGCGTGCGCCTCGGTAAAGGAAGCGCAAAATGTAGCCAACTGCCAGTTCGCCTTAAAAAGTGTGGAACTGACGGATTACAATTTAACCTCGTTCGGCTTTGATGTGGTGGTAGCCATTACCAACCCCAATAAAACCGAAGCCGCCACGGTAAAACGCTTTGAAGGCGTGTTAACTGCCAACGACGACAAAATGGCCGATGTTACGCTAAAAGACGTGCGCATTGAACCGCGCGCCACCAAGAACGCCAAGGCCAAAATCACAGTGCCGATGTCGGCCTTCAACAGCAAGTTACTGGGGCTTATCAGTATGGGCAGCGGTACATTGGACTATCATTTAACGGGCACGATGTATTTTGACGGCCCGCTGGGAACGGAAATTCCGGTGCCTGTGGATATCGGCCGTTACGGCAGTTACAACATTACGGACTAGGAGGAGGGGGATAATCCCCCGTACAAATTTAAAAAATTCATCTGTTTTTGGAACCGTATGCAGAATACGGAGAGCCGCTGAAAAGCGGCACAGAAACGCTCCAAAAACAGCCGATTAAGGAGTGAAGCAAGCGGCTTAATTACCCGCGCAGTTCACTCCTAGTGTTTGCCGCCCGAAAGGGTGGCAAACCACGGCTGTTATATACTTGGGTTAGCGTTTCTGGCTCAAATATAGCAGCCGTTTTTTTGCGTAATTTTTCCAAAAGCAGTTTAAAAACAAGGAGAAACTTATGCAAAACAAAAATTCCGGCTTCACGCTGATAGAATTATTAGTGGTGGTGCTGATTATCGGAATTTTAGCCGCCGTCGCCCTACCGCAGTATGAAACCGCCGTTTTAAAGGCCCGCTTGGCCCGCTTAATGCCCAATGTACGCACTATCAAAAATGCCGTAGAGGCTAATTATATGGCTACGGGTACTTACACACAAGATTTGGAATCGCTGGATGTGGGGGGATTAAACGGGTGCAATTACAATACGGCAGGGCATATGCATTGCAACGATTACTGGGTGGATATCTCTTCGGGCGTAATCAGCAGGGCCGGAAGCGCGGTAGTAGGGTTTGCTGGGAAATACGGTACTAGCAATATTCCGCTGGCATACGCAATGTATTATGATAATTCCGCCTACCCCGGACGCATTGAGTGCTGGGCGCACGCCACCAATGCGGCGGCTGTATCGGCCTGCAAAAGTATGGGGGGAACACCCGCCGAGCAAAATCTATCCCACTCCCAGCCCGGAGAAATGGGTACGCCTATGGATATTTTTATTTTGCAACAGTAATTGAAAAACCCCCGGTAAAAATGTTTGCCGGGGGTTTCTCATATATCTTATCTGACAATTTTTATTACATCAAAATCAGCCGTAACACCCACGCCGATAAAAATGCCATACAAAGCGTCAGCGTAATCACTCTAAATGTATCCTTCCAACCGCTTTCGCGCAACATTACAAAGAATGTCGCCACGCACGGCAAGTACATCGCCATAAACACGCACGCCACCACCAATTCAGCCGGTGGCAGGTTAAACGGCTGTAACAGAGCAATAGACACGTCTTTACGCAGGCAGCCCAAAATCAGCAAAGGTGTCGTGTCCGCAGGCAGACCCAAAATATGCTCCACCGGGTAACGCGCAATCTGGGCTATCCAATTTGTCAGCCCGGAAAGTTGCATTAAATCTACAAACAGCACGCCCACCAAAATAAGCGGCAGGGCATCCCCCAAATATTCCTTCATACGGATCCACAACTTGCGCAGTAAAGGCCGCCATTGGGGAATCTGCCAAGAGGGAATTTCCATAAACAATTCGGGCGTTTCGCCTTTCATCAGTTTGTTTAAAATCGTACCCGCCAAAATACCGTTTACAAACAGGGCGAAAAATACAATCAGCATATATTTTAAGCCGTAGGGGGACAAAATGGAAATAATCATCGCGGTTTGGGAAATGCACGGCGCCAACACCAAAATAAGCGCCAAGGCAATAATGCGCTCACGGCGGGTTTCCAACACGCGGATACCCATTACCGCAGGCACCTTACAACCAAAGCCCAACATAATAGGCAACGAGCCGTATCCGTGCAAGCCTACCTTGTGGAGCAGGGAGTCCAAAAGTACAGCCAGGCGCGGCAAATAGCCCAAATCGCCCAAAAAGCCCAACAGTGCATAAAACGCCAACACATAGGACATCACGTCTATCAGCGCAATATGCAAACCGTCGGTCAGCACGCCGAAATAGTTTTCGCCGCCGTCGCCAAGCAACAGCATCCCCAAAGCATTGTCTTTTATCCCGCCGAAAATATGCTCCAAAAACGGAACATAATAATTTTCATACAGCGGGTCTAGAAGATTGATGAGGTGCTCTCCCACAAAGCGTACCAAAAAGAACGATACAACCAACACACACAAGGCTATCGGCAGACCCGTTACGGGTGTGGTCGCCCAACCCTGCAAATGTTCCCAAAAAGAAGCGTGCTTGTGTTTAACCGTTTGCACTTTTTGTATGATACGGCCGATAACGTGCCATTTTTCTTCCGGGTCGGCGGGAATATTCAAAGTGCTCAAAACAGATTCATGCGAGGCAATTTTTGCCGCCTGATAGGAAAGTTCTTTTAAGCCCTCACCCGTTGTAGCGACAGTCGGAATAACCGGGATACCCAGTTGCTTTTCCAATTCCTTCACATTAATTTGAATCCCTTTGCGCACCGCCTCGTCGTATTTATTTAAAAGCAAAATGACGGGCTTTTTAAGTTGCATAATTTCCAACAGAAAATACAGGTTGCGCTCCAAGTGCGAAGCATCCGCCACGCATACAATAAAGTCGTACTCCAATTCCTTAAACAAATTATGCTTTTTCCCTTCCAAAGTCCATTCTTCTTCCAAACGGTAAAGACCGGGGATATCAATAATATCGTAAGAATCGCCGTCAAATACGGTTTGCCCGTAGTTCAGGCCAACCGTCGTACCGGGGAAATTGGAGGAAATAATACCAATGCCTGTCAAACGCGAGAAGATAAGACTCTTGCCCACGTTGGGGTTTCCGGCTAAAAGAAAAGTATTCTTTTTGGCAGTAACGATAATTTTTTTAGCAGTTTCGCGGCCGAGAGCAACCTCGGTACCGGAAACGCTGACAACCACCGGGCTGGACCCGGGTTTGCGGGTAATAAATTGTCCACGGACAAGCCCCATAGCCGCCAATTTTTCGGCCATTTTAGCATCCGTTTGAATATCTTTAATTTTCGCGGTGTTGCCCGGTTTTAAAGAGTGTAAAGTGCGGGAAGTTTCTTTTTCCATAAAAGTTAGTTTTTCCTTACTTTTATATTTTACCAAAACCATTCTATTAATACAAGAGGACCGCGCCGACGGACTGGGGACAGCCCATACCCGCCACCAAACAATTTTGGTATAATTTATATACAAACTTAACCTAATAGGAGACTTATTTTATGGCTTATAAAGTAAACCCGGATGTTTGCATTAACTGCGGTGCTTGCGAATCTTCTTGCCCCGTAGCCGCTATTAGCGAAGTAGACGGCAAAAGAAGCATTGATGCTTCTAAATGCATTGAATGCGGTTCTTGCGCCGGCACCTGCCCGGTAAGCGCAATCGCTCTGTAAGAGCGACCGCGAACAGGGCAGCATTGCTCCCGCCGTCCGCAGGACCCCGGTGAGCGTAATCGCTCTGTAATTTAGTTGTATAGACCACTTGTGTTTTAAAAGCCCGCACTTTTACGAGTGCGGGTTTTTATATTAAGGACTTTCCGCTTGTAGTTGTTCTGCGGGTCTTGCCCGCTTATAAAAGGCGTATAAGGCGGAGGAGTATTTTTACTTGTTTGAGC
>OLGZ01000194.1_pt1 | contig 57490 bp, 51 predicted proteins | sample 1605981 | NCBI WGS metagenome assembly OLGZ01 (sample SAMN03283291) | human gut metagenome | biome: human-associated habitat; material: feces | host: Homo sapiens | place: Peru | collected 2012
CCTCTTAATTGTAAATCTTTTTCTGCAATAACAAACCCGTCATTTGTTTGAGTCATTATGTTTAATCGTTCACGAGTTTCCTGCGAACGTGAGGCAGATACAAGCACGCAATAAGATTGCAAAGCAAATCGCCCGACTCGTCCTCTAAGCTGATGTAATTGAGAAAGCCCAAAACGTTCGGCATTTTCAATTACCATCACCGTTGCATTCGGAACATCAACCCCGACTTCAACAACGGTTGTTGATACAAGAATGTCATATTTTTTATTCTTGAAGTTCGCCATAATCTGTTCTTTTTCATCGTTTTTAAGTTTGCCGTGCAATAAACCGATTTTGTATTGAGGAAAAACTTCATTTTGAAGTCGTTCAGCCTCTATTGTTGCAGCTTTTGCAGAAAGAGTTTCACTTTCATCAATCAGAGGATAAACAAAATATGCTTGACGACCGGCATTAACTTCTCTTGCAATAAGGTCATATACACCTCTGTGCGAAGAGGTTAGCGAGGTTATTATCGGCAACCTACCCTTTGGTAATTCGTCGATAATCGTCAAATCCAAATCGCCATGAACTGTCATTGCAAGGGTTCTTGGTATGGGAGTTGCGGTCATTGTTAAGATTTGAGGGTTTTGGGATTTTTTCTTCAAAAAGTTTCGTTGTTTTACCCCAAATCGGTGTTGTTCATCCACGACAATAGCTCCAAGATTATTAAACTCAACCCCTTCTTGTATAAGAGCATGCGTTCCGACTGCAATATTCGTTTGCCCGTTAATCAAGTCTTGACGGAATTTTTCACGAACTTTTTTCCCCTGACTTCCTAAAAACAGCCCAACACTAAGCCCAAGCGGAGTTAACCATTCAACAAGATTATTATAATGTTGTTGAGCTAAAATCTCGGTAGGAGCCATAAACGCACCCTGATAACCGTTTTCAATACCAGCGAGTAGCATAATACAAGCGACGACAGTTTTTCCGCTTCCTACATCCCCTTGTAAAAGTCTTGCCATCGGATGTTCAGAACTCATATCGTTCAAAATTTCATTAACTGCTTTTTTCTGCCCGCTTGTAAGTTCGAACGGCAAACTTTTTATAAATTTGTCAACAAGTCCGTCACGTTTAATTTTTAGGGCGAGTGCGGATTTCGAATTATTTTGCTCTCGAATTCGCACCAACTTTAACTGAACGAGAAAGAGTTCTTCAAAAATTAGACTAAATCTGGCATGCTCAAGGGAATTATTATCATCAGGAAAATGAATTTGCTCGACTGCCTGCTTTTTATCCATAATTCCGAGGCGTTCTCGGATTTCGTCGGGAACAATATTCACAATGCTGTCTTTATACAGTTGAATAGCATTAAATATAGCCTTGCGTAAGGTTTTTATGCTTAAATTTTCACAAACGGTATAAATTGGCACAATTCGCCCCATATTCAAGTTTGAATTTTGACCCTCAAGAAATTCGCCTGTCATAATTGAATACGTTGGCTTGTCAAACGTTAATTTTTTGTCATAATTGTTTAATTTTACAGTACCGGAAAGCATAATTCCTGCGTTATGCGGAAATTGCGACTTAGTACGTTCAAGCGTGTAACGATTTCCCTTTGCATTAAAAAAACTTAAATCTATGCTGCCAGTTTCATCTGCAACCTTAACTTTTACAACCGAAAGATTATTTTTTGTATTAAATGCGGAAACGGATTTTATATAGCCGAAAATCGTTGTGTTTTCGCCCTCTTTTAGGTTTCTGATAAGAGTTCGTGAAGAATAATCCACATGCTTTTTCGGAAAATAGCACATCAAATCGTTTGCGGTATAAATTCCAAGCTTATTTAATTTATATGCAACTTTAGGCCCGACACCCTTCACATACATAACATCAACTTCTGAGGGATTTTTCGGCAAATCTGAACGTTTATTCTCAAATTCATCCGCATGCTTTGAGGTATTAATTTCTGATTTTATAACTTTTACAAGGGTTGCGATGGAACGTCGACGTTCATTTACCGAAGCAAAAGGATAATGCTCAAAAGTTTCGATTACAACAGCCCAGCGTGGATTTTTACCCGAAAGCTTATACTGTTTTTGAGCTTCTTGAAGAATAAACTTTGAAAAACACTTGCTTTTGCCGCGAATATCTATGTAGCGGTGCTTTTCCTCTACCTCAATAGCAAGCTTAATTTGTTCAAGATTATCCAGCATGAAAGGCTCCCGTCCGTTTGTGCAAGCGGACTAAACCTTTGCTTTATCCAAGATTTTGTCAAGCATTCCTGTCATGCAATTTTGAAATCTTTCACATTCTTCTTTTGTCTTTGCTTCAAAACGAAGTGTGAAAACAGGTTCAGTGTTGCTTTGTCTGATTAGAGCAAAACCGCCATCAAAAACAATTCTCATACCGTCTAAAGTGATTATATCTTTGATTTTTGAGCCAAAAATTTCTCTATTATCCTCAACCATTTTTTGTACTTCAGCCAATGTCGATTTTTTAAGCTCATTCGGGCAAGGGTAACGAACTTCCGGGGAAGATGATACCATAGTAAACGGTTTTAGCATGTCTTGAATTGTGAAATTCGGATTTTTAGCTTTGTGCTTTGCAATGATTTCAATAATTCTACAACCTGCATAAATCGCATCATCATAACCGTAATATCTGTCTTTAAAGAAGGTGTGACCGCTCATTTCGCCCGCAAGCATAGCCCCTGTTTCTTTCATCTTACTTTTTATAAAACCGTGACCGGTTTTTGTCATAATAGCTTCACCGCCGCAAGCGTTGATTGTGTCGTAGAGCACTTGCGAGCATTTAACTTCACTGACGACTTTCGGAACAATCCCTTTCGGTTTGCAATCTTCAATTAAATCCAATGCATAAATCAAAAGCAATTTGTCACCTGTTAAAAACTGACCGCAATTATCAATAACACCGATTCTATCGCTATCACCGTCATAAGCAATACCAACATCGGCTTTTTTACTCAAAACTGTTGCTTTTAACGTATCAAGAGTTTTCTCAACACTCGGGTTCGGGTGGTGGTTCGGAAAATTTCCGTCAGGTTCTGAAAAAAGCTCTACGACTTCACAGCCTAAATCTCTGTACAATTCAGGGCCGACAATTCCACCTGTAGCATTCGCACTGTCTACAACAACTTTTACTCCATTTCCGACTTTGCCGAATTTTTCCTTCATTTCTTCAATATATGCGGGAATGATGTTATATTTTTGAACAGTGCCTAATTTTGAAGCTGGTTTTGAACCTTTTTCCAAAACTTCAAAAGTTAAATCTCTAACTTCTTTAATTTGATTTTCATTAAGAGTTTGTTTGCGGAAAGTCATTTTCATCCCGTTGTATTCTTTCGGGTTGTGGCTTGCCGTAATAATACATGCAGAAATAACATCTTTACCGTTGGTTAAACTATTCGGAACTCCGACAGTTTCAGAATAATAACCTATTGGAGTTGGAGCAAGTCCAAGATCAATAACATTTGCACCGGTCGACGTAATGCCTTCAATCAAAGCTTTTGAAAGTGAAGGGGAATGTGTTCTTGCATCCATGCAAACCGTCAAGTACATATCAGACGGAGTTTTTCCGGATTCTCTTTCAAGATATTTTACCAAGCCCTTGCCTGTTGCGGTGTAAAGTTCTTCTGTAATATCTTCACCATAAATTCCACGAATATCATTTTTACCAAAAGCATGATTATATTTTTGCATGTTAAATTCTCTCCTTAAAATTTTCCCTATAGTATAATTATATCATGAAGAAAATAAGAAAATTTTGGATAAATTTATCAAATTCGCAAACATCTGCGGCTTGGATTTTTGTATTTCCTGCACTTTTAGGCATGCTTATTTTTATAATTATCCCGATTTTCTTCTCTTTTGGGCTTAGTTTTGCGAAATGGGATTTACTAAACCCTATACAGTTTGTAGGTTTAGACAATTATAAGGAAATTTTTACAGAACCCCTATTTGGCAAAATTCTTTTAAATACTGTAGTATTTGCCCTTGCAACGTCATTTTTCGGAGTAATTATTCCGCTAATCCTTGCTGCGATTATGAACAGCAAAATTAGAGGAGCTGATTTCTTTAAAACCGCGTATTTTTTACCGTTTATAACCCCTATGATAGTCATAGGAATCGTTTGGGAATGGATTTTTGACCCGAATATCGGACTTTTAAATAAAGTTTTGCAAGTCCATATAAATTGGCTCTACGACCCGCATTGGGCTATGCCGGCTTTAATTATTGTATCTGTTTGGAAATTAATCGGATACAATATGATTATTTTTCTCTCGGGCTTTAGCGGAATTTCTAACAGTATGTTTGAAGCCGCAAAAATCGACGGTGCAAACCCTGTTGAAACCTTTTTTTACGTTACAATTCCACTTTTATCTCCGACTATTTTCTTTGTAGTAATTATTACGGCTGTGTCATCTTTTCAGGTTTTTGATTTAATTTATTTAATGACCCAAGGCGGGCCTTTAGACAGCACAAATGTTTTAGTTTATGCAATATACAAAAATGCGTTTGAGTATTTTAACGCAGGAAAAGCAAGTGCCATTGCCTACGTTTTATTTGTCATAATCCTTGTATTGACGCTGTTACAGTGGAATATGCGGAAAAAACTTGTCTATAATGAAGAATAAAATTTGCACCTTCTTTAAAATTTCTTGTGTTTTTTTGTTAACTTTTGTAAACAAAATCCCTCAAAAAAGGCAATTATTTATTCTTTATATACTTTATATATACAAGAGAGTAAAAACAGAGGACAAGAATATGGTTTCTTACGTTAACAACAATAGCGGCGGATTTCAACCGAGAAGAGTTGGACAGCTTACCACAATGAGATATACAGGTGGTAACAATACCTATATTCAAAACAATTTCTACGGCGGAAGTGTTTTTTCTGCTAACAGAAATTACGGCTATATTCAACTTCAACGTCCAGATTGCGTAAAAGTTGGTATGGATATGATGAAGCCGTTCACAATCGCAGGATTATTATGCGAAGGTATAGGTGCTATTGCATCTTTGTTCGGCAAAAAGAAATCTGAAAAAACCGAAGAGAGCGGAGGTACTCCTCAAACTCAACAGACACAACAAACTCAACACCAAGAGGTTCAAGAGAAAAAAGAAGACGACAATTCTGTAAAAGAAAACACTAACGATGGTTCCATCAAAGACAATACTGTTGATAATAATAAAGACAATGTCGACGGTGCGAAAAAGAAAGACAATGCCGGTGATAAATATAAATCACTCTACGATTTAAAAAGTATGGTTTGTCGTGACGCAAGCGGAAAAACAAAAAATATTTCAGGAGCTGTTGCTTTCAGTGGTGAAAAAACTGCGGACGGTATTCCAAAATCTTTCACAATTACTGAGAACTCACACAAATATACTTTCGAATACATAGGCAAAGACAAGGCAAATGGAAAACCTATCTTCAAATGTACAGAAATGAACGGCAACGCCGCAACAACCGAAAACGAATACACCTTGGAAATGAAAGGTAAAAAAGGAAAGCCGGAACTTGTTCAATACAAAGAACAAGGCAACTTTGGTAAAGGTTTAAAATTCGGACAATTAACATAATCATAAAAAACTCTCTTATACAAGAGAGTTTTTTATTGCAATATTTAAAAAAAGTCTGTATAATAAACAAGCAAGAGAAAGAGGTGTTTATATGGACGATTTAAAAATTGCTATCGGTTCGGATCATGCAGGTTACGAATACAAAGAAAAGATTATTGATTACTTAAACGCAAGAAACATTCCGTACACAGATGTCGGAACTCATACAAAAGAATCTTGCGACTATCCTGAAATAGCACGTTCTGTCTGCGAAAGAGTAATCAGCGGACAAGCTAACAGAGGGATATTGGTTTGCGGCACAGGTATAGGGATGTCGATTGCTGCCAACAAAGTTCGAGGGATAAGAGCGGCTTTGTGTGGAGATACTTATTCTGCAAGAGCCTCAAGAGCACACAACAACGCAAATGTTCTTTGCCTTGGGGAACGAGTTATAGGCGAACACTTAGCCCTAGATATTGTTGATGTTTGGTTACAAACAGGATTTGACGGAAGTCGTCATAAACGCAGAGTTGATATGATTGAATAAGCAAAAAAACGGGCATTTAGCCCGTTTTTTTGTTAATTGTACATATTCTGGATGGTCAGGCTGGAATTTGAAGGTTATGCGATCCTCACGTCGCTTCGCTTCTCAAGATGACCTGATTTCTTCTTTCATTGTTTTAAATTAGCTTTGTGCTACCACTGTTGTAATTAAGTCCCCGTAGTTATTTACGTGACCGTCTGTTTCCAAAATAATATAATTCAAAGAATCATCCTCTGAAATAGCTTTTTTGGCTGCGGCTTTAGCTTCATCCAAGTCAGTAAATTCCCCGACAAGCGATCTTGAAAATTCTGAATAATCTCTTTCTGTGTAAACGTGATACATAATTTACTCCTTTCACTTTTGCCTACATTTTACTACAAAAGAATTGAAGTAAATAAGTTAAATATTTTACTTTTTCACATTTCACTTTTCACTACTTGTTCATGCTATAATAACCACGGAGGGATATGCATAACCATGAATAGCACTGAAATTATTAAACAAGCCGAAAAAGATTTAAGAGAACAATTTGAAATAGTTGATGAAATAAGAGATTACAATCAAGAAAAAGTTTTGAATGCTTTTGTTGAAAACCGTGTCGCTCCAGAACATTTTTATACCGTGTCGGGTTACGGGCATGATGATATGGGACGAGAAGTCTTAGATAAAGTTTTTGCAGATGTGTTTAAGGCGGAAAAAGCCATTGCCAGAATACATTTTGCCTCGGGAACTCATACCCTTGCCTGCGTTTTGTTCGGAAATTTGCGACCAAATGACAAATTGATTTCCGTTGTTGGTGCTCCTTATGATACCATGCAAGAGGTTATAGGTGTATTGGGAGATGATGAAACTCGCGAAGATTCGCTTATTGCTCACGGAATTATTTATGACGAAGTCCCGCTAAAAGACAATGATGTTGATTTTGACGGAATTGAAAAATCTATTGACGAAACTGTTAAAATGGTATTAATTCAACGTTCTAAAGGCTATTCAACAAGGAAATCTCTTCAAATCGAAACGATTGAAAAAATTTGTAAAATTGTAAAATTCAAAAATCCGAACTGTATTTGTTTTGTTGACAACTGTTACGGCGAATTTGTGGACAAAAAAGAACCGCTTGAAGTAGGAGCGGATATAATTGCAGGCTCATTAATTAAAAATCCGGGGGGAGGAATTGTCGAAGCCGGCGGATATATCGCAGGTAAGGCAAAATACGTTGACAAGGCGGCTAATCGTCTTACGGCTCCTGGAATAGGCTCTGAAGGCGGTGCAATGTTTAATCAGCACCGATTAATTTTTCAAGGACTTTTTATGGCACCTTCTGTTGTGTCTGAAGCGGTTAAGGGTGCAATTCTTGCAGCTAAAATTTTTGATGAAATCGGTTACGATTCTTCCCCAAAATATAACGAAAAACGTACTGATATTATTCAGAATATTACCTTCAATTCGCCTGAACCGTTAGAACATTTTTGCAGAACAATCCAGTCTTTATCCCCAGTAAACGGCTATGTAACACCAATTCCGGAGAATATTCCGGGGTATGAGGATAAAGTTATTATGGCAGGCGGAACATTTATTGAAGGCTCTACGATTGAGCTTTCGGCTGACGGTCCTATGCGTCCGCCTTATGTTGCATACATGCAAGGTGGTTTGAATTACGCACATGTAAAAATTGCACTGCGAAAAATTCTTGAAAAAGTCGGCTAATTAGCACTTTTGTTAAGTTTTGTTAATGTCGAATAGCCTATTACAACTAATTCTTTAGGATTAGATAAATTTGATTTATTAATTATAATTGACTAGAAAATTTTTGTGGTAAACTGTTGTTAACCCCATTTTGGGTGATGAAATTACGTATTTAGTATTAAGAGGAAAGGGTAAAATATGTCATTACCAAATGTAGCTTACTTTTCAATGGAAATCGCATTGGATCAGTCTTTGAAGACTTATTCAGGCGGGTTAGGATTTTTGGCAGGATCGCACATGCTTTCTGCGGGTTATTTGCAAATGCCTATGGTTGGCGTTACGATGTTGTGGTCATATGGCTACTATGACCAGAGAATTGGTCAAAACGGACAAGTTGAAGTTGCTTATATCAGAAAATATTACGACTTCTTGAAAGATTTGAACGTTCAGACTGAAGTTGATGTTTTTGGTGAAAAAGTTAAAGTTAAGGCTTATTACGTAGAACCTGAATTGTTCGGAGCATGTCCAGTATACTTGTTGACTACTGATATTGAAGGTAACAGTGACTGGGCTAAGAGCATTTCTCATAAACTTTATGATGGAAACGAAAAAATCAGAATTGCTCAAGAAACTGTCTTGGGTATCGCTGGTATCAGAATTTTGCAGACTGTAGGTTACAAATTTGACGTTGTTCACATGAACGAAGGTCACGCACTTCCTGCCGCATTTGAATTGTTAAGACAATACAACGGCAACTTAGAAGAAGTAAAAAAACGTACTGTATTTACAACACACACACCTGTTGCAGCAGGTAACGAAGTTCACTGGGTTGATACACTTATGGAAGGCGGATTCTTCGCAGGTGCATCAAGAGAAACAGCTGTTAACCTCGGTGGCGAAAACTTCTCACTTACAGTTGCTGCATTAAGAATGTCAAGATTGGCTAACGCAGTATCACAACTTCACGGACTTGTTTCTAACAAAATGTGGGAATGGGTTGATGGCAGATGCCCTATCAGAGCAATCACTAACGCGGTAAATCTTCACTACTGGCAAGATGAACGTATTAAGAATGCTCATACTCCGGAAGAATTACTTGCTGTTAAACGCGAAATGAAAGTTGAACTTTTTGAACACGTTGCTAACGTTGCCGGTAAAAGATTTGATCCGGATGTATTAACTATCACTTGGGCAAGAAGATTTGCTGATTACAAACGTGCTTGGTTAATCTTGATGGACAAAGACAGAATTAACAAACTTCTTGATGAAAACAAAATCCAGATTATCTTTGCCGGTAAATTCCATCCGGATGATGTTATGGGTAAAGAAATGTTTAACAAATTGTTGAACAGATCTCACTCATTGAAAAATGTAGTTGTTCTTCCTGGTTATGAACTTCAACTTTCAGGATTATTGAAACGTGGTTCTGATATCTGGTTAAACACTCCACTCAGACCGTTTGAAGCATCAGGTACTTCAGGTATGTCAGCTAATGCTAACGGAGCTCTTCACCTTTCAACATTTGACGGTTGGACTGTTGAAGGTACATTTGACGGCATTAACGGCTACACTATTGAGTACCCTGAACTTGACGACGAAATGCCTTGGGAAGAACGTCATTGGAAAGATCATGAATGCATGATGGACAAAATCGAAAATGAAATTATTCCTACATACTACAATAACAAACCTGAATGGGCTAGAATGATGCGTCAAGCTATCAGAACGTCTGAAGCTTACTTCAACTCTGATAGAATGGTAATCGAATACTACAACAGATTGTATAAACCGATTGCTCATGATGATTCATCAACTGGTTCAGACAAAAAAGAAATGAAAATTTCAGAAACACCTACTTTTGATGCTTGGACTTTTTCAAATATCAAATAGTAAATAACAGATAGTAAAAGCGGGCAGGTTAAGTTGTTAACCTGCCCGCTTTTTAATTGCAGACCGTAGACGGTGATTAAGTAACAAATTGTAAAACTGATTAATAGAAAGAGGATATACAAAGCGTTATTATTGTATTAATATTATAAATAAGTTGATAAGAGGGCTTTTACATGAAGAAATCAGTTTTAGTTATAATGTGCTTGGCAGGATTAGCAATGCCTGCGTTTGCAGACTTTAAAGAACACTTTGATCTAGGGCAGCAATATCTTTCAAATTACCAGTATTCAGGTGCTGTGACAGAGTTTAAAAGTGCTTTAAGAATTAACTATTTAGATAACTCGGCAAGAATTGGGCTTATTAACTCTTATCTTGCAAGAGGAACTTATTATGCAAACCATGACAGAAACTGGGAAAAGGCGGCAGATGATTATAGAAGTGCTCTTTTTTATATGCAGTATTACCCGAACGCAAATCAGGTTAAAAACTCCGCACAAGGAATTGCACCCGTTACAAGCAACTTAAACAAATGCTTATCTGTTTTAAAGTTCGACCTAAGCCCTCAGACAAGATTTGATAAGGCAAAACAACTTAGGGCAGAAGGGAATTTTGCTGCAGCAGGATATGAATTTAATCAGGCACTAGGGGATAAGGATTTAATCAAGACCAGTTATACACAAGTCGGGGATATAATGAAACTCTTGGGCAACGACCCGAAAGCCGCTGAATATTACAGAAAAGCAATTTCGGTTTCTCCGAACGATATTCCTTTGAGATTATCTTATGCAAAATTACTGGACAAACTCGGCGAAGATGAGGCGGCTGTCGAAGAATTTAATTACATATTAACAAAAAATACCAATAATCAAGACATTTTGTATTCTTTAGAAAGAATTTACAAAAAGAAACTTGACCAAAGCCCGTCTGATGCCGATATTACCTCAAACCTCGGAGCAATTTTACAAAAACAGGGCAAGCTTGATGAAGCTTTAACTTACTACAAAAAAGCAGAACAGCTTGATCCTTCAAACGTTAATACAAGAATTAATACCGGAACACTTTACCAGCAAAAAGGAGATTACAAGACAGCTATAATCGCTTATGATTCTGTTTTGATATTGTACCCTGATAATATTAATGCAAATCTCTATAAAGCTCAATGTCAGGCAGCTCTTGGGGATACAAAAGGTGCTCAGGCAAGTTTCAAAAAAGTTTTGTCACTCGATCCTGCAAACGTAACGGCTCAAAATGAGCTCTTTGCCAATGCAAAAAGCACTATGACAGTAACCCAATACATTGATTATTTAAAAAAGAATGCAAATCCTGACAACGTAACCGATATGCTTTACAGCTATGCTCTGGAACTTCATAAGGAGAAAAAATTTGCTGATGCCATCACTCTTTACAAAGAAGTTTTATCAAAAGATTCAACTGGCGAAATATACACAAACCTTGCTATCGCTCAAAATGAAGCAGGACAATACGAAACCGCCGTCAATACTCTTGAAACAGCAAGATCAAAATTTGCCGATAACACAGAAATTTTATCAACATTAAATTCTATAAAAGCTCAAAATACTGACGGAATTCTTGCAAAAGCCGAAGAATATTACAATTCAAAAGATTACAAAAATGCGATTGCGGAATATTCAAAACTCAATCCGCCAACATTTGATACGATGATTGGAATAGCATCATCTTATCAAAACCTTGAGGATTCAAATTCAGCAATAGAATATTACAAAAAAGCTCTAAGCTTAAAGCCGACGGATTCAGATGTAGCCTTTTATATAGGAGCTTTGTACGCAGATAATGAAAACTATTCTGATGCAGAAACCTATTTGAATAAGGCAATCGCACTTAATAAAAATAATACGCAAGCAGTAAATTTGCTAAATCAAATTAAAGAACAAAATATCGCAACTGACTTAAACAAAGCAATCGAGCTTTATGACGGCGAAAAATACGATGAAAGCCTTGCACTTTTAAATCAGGTAATCGCACAGGATAATAAGAATGCGTATGCATTTTATTATCGTGGAATGATTTATGACGCAAAGAAAAAGGTTCAAGAGGCAATCAGCGATTTCAAAAAAGCACTTACAATAAACTCGTCTGATTTGTTAATATTAAATTATATGCTGGCTGCGGATTACGACACCCTCGGGAAATACAAAGAGGCTTACGGATATTACACCACTTATGCGAATTCGCAAGCAGAGGATGACGAGTACAAACAATACGCAAAAAGCAGAGCCGAAGAATTGAAGAATTATGCAAAATAGAGTTCAAACACTGATACAGAGCAAAGTTTCGCTTGCCCCAATGGCGGGCATAACTGACTATGTCTTGAGAAGTTTAGTTAGAAAATATTCTAAAAATGCACTTCTCACAACTGAAATGATAAGTTCTGAATTTTTAGCTCAAGTTAAAGGCGGAGATATTACAAAAAGAGACACTGACCATTCCCCGATTTCGTACCAAATAAGCGGTCATAAACCCCATCTTATGAGAGCGGCAGCCGAGTATTTAACCCCGTTTGCGGATATGATTGATATAAATATGGGTTGCCCCGTGAACAAGGTTGTAAAAGGGCAGGACGGCTGTTCTTTGATGAGAAATCCCTCACTTGCTGCAGACTTGGTAAAAGCGGTCAAAGATGGCACGGACAAGCCCGTAAGTGTCAAATTCCGTCTTGGGTATACGCTTGATGAGCTAAATTTTGTAGAATTTGGGGAGCAGATGCAAGAGGCTGGTGCTGAATTTATCACAATCCACGGCAGAACACGTTCTCAAATGTATTCGGGAGTCGCAGACTGGAAAAGTATACGGAAACTAAAAGAAAATGTTGATATTCCTGTTTTTGCAAACGGAGATATTTTAACTGTGGATGATGCAATCAGGTGTATTGAAGAATCGGGTGCTGACGGAGTTGCCGTTGGAAGAGCTTCAATGGGAGATCCGACTTTAATTGGCAGAATTGAACATTTTTTTGCAACCGGAGAAAAAATGCCTGAGCCGACTCTGGATGAAAAAATCGAAATTTTAAAAGAACATCTTAACCAAGAAATCGCATTGCGTGGCGAAAATGTCGGAATTAAATTTTTCAGAAAATTCTATCCTTGTTATATTGCGGGAATTAAGAATGCGGCGAAAGTCCGCTCCGTATTGGTTAGAGAAGAAAATTACGAAATTATTATGAGCTTGCTTGATAGTGTTCTTGTATGTAAGTGAATAGGTGAATAAGTTAATATGTAAATAAGTTCTTTTCGTTCGCATCGCTCAATAGCAGCCTTGGTGCGTAGCACCCGTTTTGAACTTATTCACGAGCCCATAGGGCGAATTCACTTATTCACTTATTCACCTCTTTATTATTAACTTTTATTAAGCTCAAAACCCAAAAATCCGCAATTTTTCATATAAAAAATACTTATTATATATATATTAAGAGATTACGGGTATACTATATGGTTTTAAAATTCGGACTTAACGGAATTCCGTTCAATAGTCAGGGCGTTAGAAATTCCACATATATTCAGAATAATTTTTATGGTAACACTTCCGGCAATATTGGTAACTGTTGTGGATTTGGCGGTTATTCGGGTAGTTGTTTTGGATTTGGGTATCCTACATATCCGACAATGGGTATGGGCTACTACGGCGGCAGTTGCTTTGGCGGTAATCCGTATTTTTGCGGTTGTGAACCTGAAATGCCTTCTTGGATGAAATGGTCTGTGATTGGCGGGCTCGGAACATCCTTGATCGGTGGTATTTTCAGTGCCTTCTCAAAAGATAAAGCCTGAATTAAGTAAATTTATGTAACAACATGGAGCAATTTCCTAAAGTTTTTGTTCCATGCTGCCGATTTTATACACATACATTATGAGGAGTGTAGACAATGAATGACGATATTAAAGACGAAAAAATAATCCTTGAGATGATTGATTTGCTTATGCAAGCCGAAATGTTTCAGGAGGAGATTGAGAACTACTGTGAATTGATGAAACAGTCGTTTCTTGCAACTTCCACCCTAAATTAGTCTTGTGTATAATGTATTTATTTCTTGGTCGAATTATTATTTTCTTATGATGAAAATAGTTATAATCGGTGGAGTAGCTGCAGGAGCTAAGGCTGCTGCAAAATCAAGACGTCTGTTAGAAGATGCCGAAATAGATTTGTACACTCAAGACACCCATGTTTCCTATTCGGCATGCGGTTTGCCCTACTATATCGAGGGTAATTTTGACGACTATAGAACCCTTCTTGTCCGCTCGCCCGAAGAGTTTGCAAAATCTGATATAAATATACATTTGCGACATCGTGTGACAAAAATTTTGCCCAAAGTTAAGAAAATTCTTGTCGAAAATTTGGACGTACCTGACGCCTTTTTAGTCGATTATGATAAATTAATTATTGCCGTCGGTGCTCGACCGTTTTTGCCGAATATCAAGCACAGAGCACTTCCGCACGTGTTTACTTTGAGAACTATTGAGGACGGAATTGCGATTAGAAATCAACTTGAACTTTCCCAAAAAGTTGTTTTAATCGGTGGCGGGTATATTGGCATAGAACTTTTGGAGTCTTGCGTAAAACAGGGCAAACTCACCACGTTAATCGAGCGTGGAAGCCGCATTATGCCGACGTTTGACCCTGATATGTCAGAGCTTATAAAAAATCAACTAACCTCAATCAGCGAGGGTAAATTTGACATTTTGACTTCTCAAAACGTCACCGAACTTCTCGGCGATAACAACGGTGTGACCGCCATCAAAACCGAGAGCGGTGTTGAAATTGAAGCGGATATGGTGATAATTTGTGCAGGCGTTGTGCCAAATGTCGAGCTTGCTTTGGATGCGGGCATTGCACTTGGTGAAACAGGTGCAATAAAAGTTACACCTAAAATGGAAACTAATATCACAGACATTTATGCCTGCGGGGATTGCGTTGAGGAGCGTCAAATCGTGTCGGGAACGCATATTTGGTTGCCACTCGGCTCAAACGCAAATAAAGAAGGGCGCTGTGCGGCTATGAATGCTTGCGGTTTTGAAGAGGTGTTTCAGGGTGTTTTGTCGTCGTCGGTTACCAGATGTTTAAAACTTACAATGTCAATGACGGGTTTAACTCAAACCAAAGCTGAAAAGCTCGGCTATGATGTAATCTCGGCAACTGTCACAAAGTTTGACAAGGTCGGCTATATGCCTGAAGCAAACAATATTACGCTCAAAATCATTGCAGACAAGAAGTCGGGCAGATTGCTTGGCGGGCAAGGGATTGGAGCAGGTGATGCCGACAAGAGAATTAATTCGCTTGCGACAGCATTGCTTGCAAAACTCACGGTTGAAGAGTTCTATAACAACGATTTGACCTACTCTCCGCCGTTTTCGCCAACTATTGATCCGCTTTTGAATGCTGCTCAAATTCTGCTGTCTAAGCTTGCGGAATAAGCGTTCTGATGTATTTTGCGACACCTTCGCCCATAGAAAAACAACTGGACTGCACTCGAAGTGCCCCTTGTGCCATATAATCCGCAGAAAGACAACGCCCTGCGACGAAAAGATTGTCGATATCCGCTGACATCAGGCATTCGAGTGGCAGTTGGTATTCACAGTATTGCTGTAGTGTCGATGAGTTTTTCTTTGCAGAATGAACATCTACGGGGTAATCCGAGATAACGACAGGATGTTCAAACTTTTTGCCCGCTTTAAGATCTTCAAGCGTGTAGATATATTTACCCATAATTCGCCTTGAAACCCTTACCCCGAGCATATCTGCAATGTTTGAAATATAGGCATTTTCAAAGCCCGGAAAGTATTTTTGGCAGAATTTTTGGTATCTGTAAATGTTTTGACGAGCTAATATAAGGGCTTTTGAGATGCTTTTTACCTCCAAAGAGTTGTTGTAGTCTATAATTCTAGGACAATTAAATGCAACTGTTCCTTTCATTCCTGCAACGGTAAATATCTGGAAATAGTTGGTATCATAGCGTTTCAGGACACCTGCCTTCACAGCCGCTTCAAAAATAGGTGTAAGAGCCCATTTTTTGTCCTTATCCCATGTGCAAGCTGTAGAAAGGTGGATCTGTCCTTCTATATGTTCAACTGTCGTAACATTACGGTCTTTATCGCATTCTAAAAGCCACTCGGAAAACTTTTTCAAATCAACTCCGCCCATCATAAATCTCAAAGTCACGGGCTGAAATTCTTTTTGTTTTTCCAAAAATCTACAATTAGAAATTTTTCCTATTTCACAATTTCCCGTTGCATCAATTACGTATCTCGCACCGATAGATAACGATAATTTTTTACTGTCCATATCTATCTCGTCGTTAGATACTGATAATATTTCTTTGGAAATTTTCAAACATTTGATCTTTCTGTCCTCTATATTGAGTGAGATTATATGAGTATCATAAAAGACCTCAACATTGGCACGTTGCATAAGATTGTCGAGTGCGATTTTGGTAAGTTCGGGGTTAAACCACGCAGGATTGTCTTGATAAGTGACCTGTCCACCGAGAGCCTTGAGTTCCTCAATCAAGTCAGTGCGAAATTTCGTATTAATCTGATGTTTGCCTGATTTCATAACAGGAACAACCAGCCCTGACGTAATAGTTCCGCCAAGATGAATATTTTTTTCAATCAAAAGAGTTTTAAGTCCGAGTTTGCCGGCAATATATGCTGCGGCACATCCTGCCGTTCCGCCACCAATAACTACTAAATCATAAATATTTTTCATATTACAATTATAAATCCTAAGCAGTTTTGTGCAAAAATGTTAAGAAACGGTTAATAAAAGAAGGTAAATAAGTAAATAAGTAAATAAGTGAATAGGTTATTAAGTAAATAAGTTCTTATCGGGTGCTTCGCACCGAAACTGCTTTTGAGCGAAGCGAACAATATGAACTTATTCACGAGCCCGTTAGGGCGAATTCACTTACTCACTTCTATCGACAAGATAGATATTGATAAAACTTTTCGTAAATTCCTGCTATTATTTCCCTTTTTTCATTCTTTTTATATAATGCGAACTGGATTCTAGGTCTGAGATTTCGACTTCTCGTTTATGTGTCGCCAGAATTTCGTCGTTAAGCCCGTTTAAATTTTTGTCACGATAAAATACACCGGCTTTTGTTTTTAATAGCCCTAAATCGTATTCTGAGAGGTCATTTTTTATCAAACTCTTATTTTTTGTCGCAATCGTTCCCATAAACTTGTCAGAAGTGTTGTTGTAAATTTTTCCGATATAAAAACCGGCATTGATAAAAGCATTTCTGATTGTGGCAGAATTTGAATAAGTTAAAATCCGTCCGTTGTCATCCAAATGCTCATAAAGAAGTTTAAAAAAATCCACACTCCACAACATCGGACACTTTGCAGGTGTAAATGCGTCCAAAAATATCAAATCATACTTGTTGGCATCTGTGATAATCTCTTTTCTTGCATCATTAATTTTTAGGTCAAAAATAAACTTGTTGAATATAGGCAACTTGATGGCTGTTTTATAACGTTTTGATAGGTAGTTATAATATATATTATGTAAGAAGGCGGTTACTCGACTCTTAGGGGTATTTATACCTCTTTCCAAGCGGTAAAGTTCGAATAAATGCAAAATAAACGGCTCAAAAAATTGATGGTATTCTTTTGAGGTCAAAATTGACGCCAAATCCTTATTTTCATAGATTTCAGGGTGATTTTCGAGAATTTTTAGCAAAAATATCACATTTATTTCTTTTGAAAATTTAATTTTCGATTTTGGCGATTTGTGGAGCATTTTCGAAATTTTTTCATTGTTAAACGGCAGTTTGTAATCCTTTGGCAAATTTTTCTTGTCGCAAATTATGAATGGTGACAAAAATGCCAAAATAATATCTGTATCTATAGCCTTAATATAAATTTTAAAATCATTTTTCTTATGACTTTCATGCAGAACTTCTTGAAAAGCGTTATCGTTATGTATCTTATCGACACAAATTTCATTATCACATTCGGAAATTTTATCATTATCTATCTTTCCGATACAATAATCTTTAAAAATATTATCTTTATCTATCGTATCGATATACACATCACCATGAAAAGAATTTTTTGAAAAATTTTTCAAATTTAAAATATAATTTATAAAACTTTTTGAATTGTAGCCGATACCATAGCAAATATCCAAAACTTTTATTTCTGATTTGTTTGAAAGGTAGGTTTCTATATCGGCTGGCAAAACAAATTTTTCGTATGCCTCGGTCAGTGCACCGTAGGTTGAATGGTAAATATCGTTATCCGTCGGGGAAAACAGTCCTACAGAACCGTCGTTTGTGAAGTATGGGTATAATTTATACATAGATCTATTATAGTGGGGGTTTTTAGGGATGACAAGTTGTTTACAAACCTTCTTAAAATTGTTCTATACTAGGATTACAGCCACTATGTGTCATTTTTATCTTTTTGTGGTATATTGTTTTTATAAAAGTAAAGAGGAAGATATGAAAATAAGTGTAAAAGTTCCGGCAACGACGGCTAATATAGGACCTGGGTTTGATTGCATGGGGATGGCACTCCCTATTTATAATACTATAACGATTGAAGAAACGGTCTTGCCCGGATCGGGAGTTCAGATTAATGTTTTAGCTGAAAATGCCTCTGCGGATGAGTTTTCGCTAGAACACATTCCTATGGATGAAAACAGTCTTGTATACAAAGCTGTGGAGCTTTTGTATAACTCAATCGGTCAAACTCCGAGCGAATTAAAAATTACTATTCATACAGAAATTCCGATTGCAAGAGGGTTAGGGAGCAGTGCTTCCGTAATTGTCGGCGGACTTCTTGCTGCAAACGAACTTTTGGGTCATCCTGCCGATGAGGCGGCATTATTGTCGATTGCGACTGAGGTTGAGGGTCATCCTGACAACGTTACACCTGCTATTGTAGGGGGATTGACGATTACTTCAAGTGAAGATGACGGCAGTATTGTTTATCGCAAACTAGATTGGCCGCAGGAATGGAATTTGACACTTTGTATCCCTGAATATGAGCTTGCTACAGATATTTCACGTTCTGTTTTACCTAAAGAAGTTCCTATGCAGGACGCTATTTTTAACGCACAGCGTATGGCGATGTTTGTCGAAGCCGTTCATACAAAGGATTCTGCTCTTATGAAATTGGCCTTGAAAGACAGGTTGCACCAGCCTTACAGAACAAAACTCGTTCCCGGGCTTGAAAAAATAATTGAAAATCTAAAACATGAGGATAACGTTCTCGGGTGTGTTCTTAGCGGTGCAGGACCTTCTATCTTGATAATTTCAGAAAAGAATAATCTCGACAAAATTACATCTATTGTAAAAGACACTTGGGCTGATTTGAACGTCAAGGCAGAAGTTTTGTCGTTGCCTATTGAAAGAAACGGTGCAACTGTTATTAAAAACGAAGAATAACCCACAGATCAGGCTAAATTTTACCAGTCGCTGATTTTTATAGCATTCAAAGGACAATTTAGTGCTGCGTCAATGCAGTTGTCTTCTCGTCCCGAGATTTTTTCCGGATTTGCGATGACTTGATTTCCGAAAATGTCAAAGATTTCGGGGCATAGTTTTGTGCAAATTCCGCAGGCTGTACATTTTGAGGAAACAGAAACTTTCATAAAGACCTCCAAAAATATTATTTAAGGTGTAGAGCAGAATTTCATCGGACTTTTTGGCTAGATAAGTTTAAAGCCCCGAGGTGGAGCTCGGAGCTTTATGATGAAAGGAGGTCTTTGTTTGTGGGGTATTAACCGCCACCGCCGGTGTATTCCGGTACGAAATCTTTTTGGCTTGATTTTTCCATTTGTGCTGAAGCTTGTTCTTGACCTTCGATAAGCTTGATTTGTGATTCTATAGCATTCTTTTCAAGTGTCAATGCTTCTTCTTCATTTTTAAGAGGTTCAAGCTGTGCTTCTTCAAATTCTTGTATTGAATTTTCTATTAGAGCTTGTTGCTGCGATGCTTGTAATGCGTTTTGCTGTTGAGCCATTGTAAATACACTTTGTGCTTTTTGCATTTCAGCCATTTTTTGCTGATCAGAAAGAGTGGTGTCCCCATTTATTGCACTCATACTAGACTGATATGCTGCATAAGCACCCTGATTCCAAACACTCTGCATAGATTTTAAGTTCATAGTTTGGGCATTTTTCATTTGTGATATTTGTTTTTGGACGTCATTACTGCGTCTGTTGACACGTTGCATTCTAAGCGTTACGGAGGTCAACTGGTTTTGCAGTCGAATCCGCTGAACGGCACTATAGCTTTTTAGAAATGCTCCTGTTAGGAATCCCATGTCTATATCCTTCGTGTTTGTACTCTTAAATATATAAAGTATATATGTGGGCGAGAATTGCTTAATTTACGGATATTTTGTTACAAAAGTTAATATATTTATAGCATTTTGTCTTATTGTAAAGTTTGGTTCTTTTTGATAGTATTTTTTAGAGGGATATTTAATATAGGAGATACTTGATGCTCAAATATTTTAGAGGGAAAAACCTGATTTTTTTGATTTTGGTAATCTTTTTACTACTCATGATTCCAAAAATTACGGGAATAATTATGTTATTTTTTGCGGCTTACGTAATTGCTTGTGCACTAAATCCGTTTGTCGTGAAGCTGCAAAAGAAATTCTCTCGCAGTGCTGCGTCAGCGATAGCAGTGCTTACAAGCACTCTTGCCGTGTTTGCTTTGTTTGTCCCGATTGTTATGATTGCTTACAAAGAAATAGGTGCTTTCATCATTGGTCTGCCCGAAAGAATTGTTGCAATCATCACAAATCTCTCAAATTTCAGTATTTTTGGGCACAAATTGCCTGAAATGATATCTTTAGACAAGGTTATGAACGCATCTCCGGATGTGGCACAAAGTCTCGTCAACCAGTCCCTGACCGTAACGGTTGGAATCTTTCAGGTATTCGTAATTATCGTTGCCCTCACTATGATTATTTATTATATTCTTGCTGATAAAAAATATCTTAAAGATAAATTTATTGAATTTTTCCCGCCTCAATATAAAGAAAAAGCATCCGGAATTCTTTCCGAAATAAGCAGAAAAGTCGGCGGTTACGTCAGAACACAAATTTTATCAATGATTGCTGTCGGCTTGATGATAACAGTTGTACTTTTGGTACTCGGCGTTGATTATGCGTTTTTACTCGGTTTAGTTGCGGGTATTTTAGATATAATCCCGCTTTTAGGCCCTACGATTGCTCTTGTCGCCATTTTACTTGTAGCTTACCAACTCGGACTGGTTAAAATAATCCTTATTGTTGCAGGATTTTTGATTGTTCAACAACTGTCAAATTATATAGTAAGACCGATACTTTTTGGCAAATTTATGCAATTACATCCGCTTATGATTTTCTTGGCATTGTTTTTATCAGAACAATTCCTTGGTTTCTGGGGGGTAATTCTTTCACCTGCAATCGCTGCTATGATTTGCGTTTTGATTGACGAACTATACCTTGCACCAATCAATGCAACCGCTACGGAAGGTAATTCGGATGAATAACAGCGAAACTTATCTCTATTCGCCAAAGGTTTCACAAGATGCCGATTACAATGTGTGGATGGCATACCCCGGATGTGAAGCGTTTGCGATGTCCTCGCTCGGTTATTTATGGCTGTTTAAGCAACTGGATGAGCAAGAAGATATCATTGCTGAACGGGTTTATTCGGACAGCAACAAATCTGATTTCGATGCACGAAATGTCGATTTAATCGGGTTCTCGTTCTCATTTGATACGGATTTTTTAGAACTTTTCAAAATTCTTGATAATTTTAATATTCCAATAAAAGCCAAAGATCGAGATAATTCGCACCCGCTTTTATACGCAGGAGGCCCTGTTGTGACCGCAAATCCCGAACCTTATGCGGAGATTATTGATTTCTTTATTCTTGGGGACGGGGAGGACGTAAATCTGCAAGCGATTAGAGTTTGCAAAGATAATCGAGATTTGACGAAGGCGGAAATTTTAGCGAAATTGGCAAAAATTGACGGAATTTATGTCCCGTCTGTCAATCACGGTATTGTAAAAAAAGCTACAAAAAGACTTCAAGAGGTGATTTATACACCGATTTTAAGTGAAAAAGCCTTCTTCCCGAATACTTTTATTATTGAAGTTGCAAGAGGATGTGCAAACCGTTGCGGGTTCTGTATTGCGTCTTACTTGAATTTACCGTTCAGATTTTTGCCTTACGAAAAAATCATTGAGGCGATTGACTTGGGACTTGAACACACAAATAAAATAGCACTCTTAGGTGCTCAACTGTCCGCTCATCCTAAGTTTAAAGAGATTTGTAATTACGTATATCAAAAAATCAAATCGGGGCAGGAAATTGAAATGAGCGTGTCCTCCCTTCGTGTTGATACTATTACGCCTGAAATTCTTGAAACACTCAAGGCAGCGGGGCAAAAGAATTGCACCCTTGCGATTGAGGCGGGAAGTGAACGTCTTCGCAAGGTAATTAACAAAAATCTTACAGAGGAGCAAATTTTTAAAGCAATAGATGTTGCACAAAATGCGGGATTAAAAGGGTTTAAATTCTACGGTATGCTCGGTTTGCCGACAGAAACTCAAGAAGATTTGGATGAGATGATTTCGTTGGCAAAACGAATTAAGCAGAAATACAAAGGTTTTGACATATCGTTCGGGTTTTCGACTTTTGTTCCGAAACCGCATTCACCGTTTCAATGGTTTGGACGTGAAGACAACAAAACCTTAGAAAAGAAAGAAAATTTTATCAAAAAAGAAATGCACAAAATCGGGGTTACGGCAACTGTTTCGAGTGCCAAATGGGATTATTGGCAAGCAGTTCTTTCTCGTGGTGATAAGAATTTGACAGATTTTCTTATTGATGTTTATAAAAAAGGCGGTAAGCTTGGAGCTTTTAAATCTGCGGCAAAAGAATTAAAAATTGACACAGATTATTACGCATTACAAAATTACCAGCTTGAAAAAGATTTGCCGTGGAATTTTATAGAAATTTCCCCGAAATCGGAATTTTTAAAGCAGGAGTGCCGAAAACTGACGGGTTATAATGGCGTATAATCCGAATATACGAGGCTTTTCCAGCTTTCAAAATAACTGATTTGAGTAGCACTGCCGGTTTTGATATAAATATGTTGCATTCCCGAATGCGGAATGTTCAATGCGTCGCAAATTGCCGCCTTAATTACATCAGGGTGGGTTACGATAATAATTCTGTTGCCGATATTTTCTTCAACAAGGGTGTTTATTGTATTTGAAACTCTCGTAATAAAATCGGTTACGCTTTCAGCGTCGTCAGGAGTTGCAATATTCGGCTGAGAAATCAAACGTTGCAACAATTCTGGATTTTCTCTCTCTACCTGTTCAAAAGTTTTGCCGTTAAAACTACCACACTTGCGAGGTTTTAGACCTTCTGCAATATCAAAATCTTTTTTATAAACTTTCGAGATAAGTTTTGCAGTTTGCAAACATCTTGAAGCTGATGACGAGTAAATTTTGTCATTCTTAACTCCACGCTTTCTCAAATAGTCACAAATCTTATCAATTTCTTCATAGCCGGCTTCAGTAATCGGCGGATAGTTTTCGACATCCGAAAACCTGAATTCGTCTGAATATATGGTTGCTCCGTGGCAAATAAAAGTTATTTTACATTTTCTGCTGAAATACATTTTTACCTCAAATCTTTATTTTTCTTAATTATAACACATATTTTCTCTTTTGTAGTAAAATAAAAATCAATCAGACAGATGAAATTAAGGAGAAATTATGAGGGGAAAAGCTTTTAAGTTCGGAGATAACATTTCTACAGACCACATTGCACCGGGGAGATTATTCCATTTGAGATCAAATTTGCCTGAGTTTGCAAAGCATGTTTTGGAGGATGCAGATCCTGAATTTGCGTCAAAAATGAGAAAAGGTGATTTTGTCGTAGGCGGTAATAATTTTGGGCTCGGGTCTTCACGTGAGCACGCTCCGCAGATTATCAAAATTGCAGGGGTAGGGGCAGTTATTGCGAAATCTTTTGCCAGAATTTTTTACAGAAATGCCATTAACATCGGGCTTTTGGCAATCGAATGCGACACTGACGGAATTAATGCCGGAGATGAACTTGATTTAGATATTGAAAAAGGCATTTTGACAGACTTAACTAATGGAGCAATTATTCCAATCGAACCGCTACCGCCTGTAATGATAAAAATGCTTAACGATGGTGGACTTGTCGAACACATCAAGAAAAACGGCGGGTTTAATTTATAATTGAGGTAAATAAGTGAATAAGTTAATAAGTGCTTTACGTTCGCTACGCTCAAAAACAGCTTTGGTGCGTAGCACCCTATAAGAACTTATTCACGAGCCCGCAGGGCGAATTCACTTATTCACTTATTCACCAAATATATACCCCCACCTGCTCACAAATTCCGCCACCCTTGACATCCCGCTATGAGCGTAGTTTAATGAGAGAGTGAAGCAGAGCCGAACCGATTAGGGTGTGGCAGCGTTGATGACACGCTTTATTCTGAAAGAATGGCTCGTTGGCTCGGAATGCGTAAGGGTTTCAGGGTCAATCTTCACAAAACAGTTACTTAATTTAAGGAGAAAACTATGCCTACAATTAACCAGCTTGTACGTTCTGAACGTAAAAAGCTAACAGACAAAACAAAATCTCCTGCTTTGATGGATTGCCCTCAAAGACGTGGAGTATGCACCAGAGTTTACACTACAACACCTAAAAAACCGAACTCAGCTTTGAGAAAGGTTGCAAGGGTTCGTTTGACTAACGGATTTGAAGTTACTTCATACATCCCTGGTATCGGTCACAACCTTCAGGAACACAGTGTCGTTCTTATCAGAGGCGGCAGAGTAAAAGACCTTCCTGGTGTTCGTTACCACATCGTTAGAGGTACTCTTGATACAGCTGGTGTTGCTAACAGAACACAAAGCAGATCAAAATATGGTGCAAAAAGAGCTAAAGGAGGTAAGAAATAATGTCTAGACGTTCTAAACCGGCTAAAAGAGTTCCTTTGGCAGATCCGGTATACAACAGTGTTGATATATCAAAATTTATTAACCGTATCATGAGACGCGGTAAGAAATCATTAGCAGAAAAAATCTTCTACTCTACAATGGAAAGAATTGAAGAAAGAACTAATGAAAAAGCTATGGAAATTTTCCAAAAAGCTATGACTAACGCAACTCCGTTGTTGGAAGTTAAAGCAAGACGTATCGGTGGTTCTACTTACCAAGTACCTATCGAAGTTAAAGCTGACAGAGGGTTCGCTCTCGCTGCTTCTTGGATTATTGAATCAGCTAAAAAACGTGGCGGTAAATCTTTCATCGACAAATTGTCTAATGAAATTATCGATGCTTCAAACGGTGCAGGTTCTGCTTGCAAAAAACGTGAAGATACCCACAAAATGGCAGAAGCTAACAAAGCTTTCGCTCACTACAGATATTAATTTTTTGATTAATATAACAAAAAGACCTTCCAAAATTTTGGAGGGTCTTTTTATTTTAAATGAGTTTTGAATCCTTTTCCGCAGTGCTCAAAAGCCTTATGTCATACATTTTTTCTAATGTTTCGGTTATCGACGGATTTATTTTTGGCTGACAATTTGATAAAAATATTTTTTTTGCCCCCTTCTTTTTCAGTGAAATCATGTGAGCTATCGAGATGACATCACAACGAGCTATAACTATTGAAAGCTTGTCCGACGTTATCGGTATTCGGCTAAACAGCTCCTTTAAGACCGAATATATTGAGGGCAAATTGTTGGCAAGATTAATTGTAAGCCCGATTTCGCTTTTTACGGACTGAGAAAAAGAAAGCACAAAAGTCTTTCTGCCAAGATGTTTAAAAAGTTGTGAAAAATATTCACTTTGACTAAATCCGCCGTTTGAATGACCTATAATCAGAAGTTTTTCAATTTTACCGTTTGAGATATCTTCTACAAGTTTATCAAACTTTTGAGCAAGTTCAGGCAGGTTACAGCCGATTTTGACATCGGGATAAGTACGACCTTTTGCAAATCCTTTTGCATTAAGGGCAGAATTAATCAGTGGCGAAAAGTCGTTTCCTTCAAGCTTAACGACCCCGTTCGGTTTCAAATCATCCATGGTAAAAAGTCTGCCACGGTAGAGATATTCAATGTTTTGGTAGGAATTTCGTGTCAAAATAATTGCCCCCGGAAAAGTTGCAAAATCAAGAATACAATTTTCACTGCAATCCCCGTAATGTCCTTTTAGGTTTTCGTTCTTTTCAAAAACTCGAAAGGCGTGTGCAATCAGCAAATCGCCATGAGTATAAATATCAATGTCTTTACCTTGCGTTTGAGCTAAAAGTTCTCTCAAATCAACCAGCGAACTTCCAGAAACAAGTATTGCTTTGCCTTTAGTCGTGGTTTTGGACACAGAAACCTCACTAATTTCACCAAAATTAGAGATTTGTGTTTCAGAAAGTTTTTTTAAAATATTATTATCGCACATCACGATTTTTTCGATTTTTTCTTTTAATTTTTGAGCATGCAAGCGTTTTGAGCCCAAAATTTCAAGCCCTTTTAGAACCTCACGCTCTGCACTCTCGTCGCTTTCACCATAACTTTTCAACTCTAAAAGGTTTATGCAAAGACTTTTCAGGACAAACAGAAGAATTTCGGTCATATTGCGTTGTGTTGTGGAAACATTGTTATATTTCTCCAAAAACATCTTTTCGCCCTGTGAAATTACGCCCGACAAACTCATTTGCGGAGTGATTTTTATTCCGAATTTTAATTCTTCGCACTCCATATCTAAATTTTGACATTCTGCCTTGTACAAATCTCGAGTTTTTATGTACAAACCGTAGTACATGCCAATAATATCAAGCATTTGTTCGTCAGTATAGTCCGCACTAGAAATAATTGAAGCAAGCCCTTTTATTATTGTTGAGGTTTGTTTTTCGACATCGACGCCAAAATTCTTCAACTTCAACGTATAAAATGATAAGTGCTTTAGAAAAATCAGGATAACCTCCTGCAAAGACGTAATACGAGGGGTTATTGAACATGCTCCTCTTGCGTTGCACACATTGTAGCCACTGCTTTCTTCTGCATTATTAAAATCGTAAAACATTTCAAATCCTTATTTTTTGTAATTTCTGTTTACATAGTCAATAATAATGTCCGATTCGTACATTTTTTCGTCTTTTTCTCTATCAAAAAGAAACGGAACTTGTGCAATTTTGCCAATCTTGATCAACTCGGCATAATTTATCGGATCAGAGACATCCTTTGCCTTAAAATCTATATCATTTTCTTTGAAAAAAGAAAGAACTTTTTGACAGTAAGGACAGGTTTGAGAGTAGTATAATTCTATCATATCGCCTCCTTTTGGTATTTTTATTATAAGACTTTCAATTATTTTTTTATCCCCCTATAAGATTGCACAGGAATAATTTTTATATTAAACTTAGTGTCATGGAAAAGAAAAATATTTTAGTAGTTTTCGGAACTCGTCCGGAAGTAATTAAGTTGGCACCGGTGATATTAGAGCTTAGAAAATATCCCGACAAGTATAATGTTATAGTTTGTAATACGGAACAACAAAAAGAATTGTCAAACCAAACACTTGCGTATTTCGGTTTGAATGCCGATATAAACCTCAATGTAATGCGAGAAAATCAATCCCTAATCGGGGTTCAAACAAGAATTTTGCAGGAATTGGATAAAGTTTATACAGAACACAAGGTTGATGCAACAATAGTCCAAGGTGATACAATGACCGTACTTTGCGGAGCTTTGGCAAGTTTTTATAATAAAATCCCAGTATTCCATGTAGAAGCTGGTTTGCGTTCTTACGATATTTACGAACCGTTTCCGGAAGAGGTTATGCGTCAAATGACATCAAGGGTTGCCGAACTGCATTTCGCACCAACCTTGATTAACAAAGAGGCACTTTTAAAAGAAAATATTGACGAAAAGAAAATTCACGTTGTCGGAAACACCGTAATCGACGCACTTTTCTGTTTATCTGATGAAACAATGAAAAAGGCTTCGGATTTTTACAAAGAAAAAGATATTACGATTGACGACAAATTGGTTTTGATAACGGCACACAGGCGTGAAAATCACGGTGAAAGAATTGACAGGATTATCGAGGCTATAAAAATGCTCGTAACTCGACACAAAGACCACACTTTTGTAATCCCTGTTCATCCGAATCCGAACGTCAAAAACAAAATCCACGAGCGTCTTGGCAACTACGAAAACGTCAAACTTTTGACCCCGTTGGATTATCCGTACCTTGTGTACTTGATGAAAAACGCAAAATTGATTTTGACGGATTCCGGGGGGATTCAAGAAGAAGCACCATCTTTCGGCTGCCCAACACTTGTTATGAGATATGAAACAGAACGTCAAGAAGGCATTGACGCAGGAGTTTCGACCCTTGTCGGAGCAGATTACGACAAAATTGTTCATTTAAGTGAAAAGATATTATCCGACACTAGAGAGAATACTCGTCTAAAAGCCTCAAACCCTTACGGCAACGGCACTTCCGCAAAGCAGATTGAATTTATCATTGAGGAATATTTTTTAAAGCAAACTGCGGCGGGGTAGGTAAATCTGGTAGATTTAAGTGAATAAGTAAATAAGTAAATAAGTAAATTCGCCCTAAAGGGCTCGTGAATAAGTTCTTATCTGGTGCTACGCACCAAAGCTATTATTGAGCGAAGCGAACTATATGAACTTATTACCTTATTCACTTATTATCTTATGCTAAAAAAATCCGCTCGGGGGGGAGCGGATGATTAAGGATTATTTTAAGGTTTATAGTTTACAAATTTATCTGCCAAGTCTTTGCATGTGGCGTATAGTGTCAGCTCGTCTTATGGCTTGCTGTACACGGGGATTTTTAATTTTATAGTCAATACTCGGAATTGTGAGCATTTCTCTTTTATAAGTCTTGTACATTTTTATTTCTCTATCTCGCATGTCTTTTTCGATAGCCTCTCGGATTACGTTTTCCTCCGGTTCGCCTTTGATTGAGCATAATTTTATAAAGACTCCGCATAGTGCGATAAATGCAACTATACTCCATGCAATCGTGTTGTGCGATACTGAATCAGTCACAACAACAGGAGCTGACGCAGGTGTATCAAAGATTATGTTTGAATTTGAAATGTCTTTTGCCTGAATTTGAATTCTTACAGAGTTGTTGCCTGTGTTTTCTACAATAACAGTGTTTGCCTGTGAAGTGTTTTTGTACAAGGTGCTGATGCTGTTGGCAGAAGTTACACCTTTTACATCCAATGTAATTTTGTTGTCAGAGTTTACTGTTTTTTTGACGCTTGCAACGTTATCTGTTCTCAAGACTACGTTGTATCCGCCGTCCGTGCCTTCCAAAATTACGGTATTCAGCAAATTGTCACTCGCACAAACCGTTGATATTGTCATTATTAATGCTGTAAATAATAAAATTAACTTTTTCATTGTTCCTCTCAAAGTCCCCTAATCCATTTACATATCAAGAATATACTTTTCATGAAATAAAGACATCAATCAATGGTTTATATTTTGTCAACCAATGGATGGAGATTTGCAAGAAAAAAGCCTCCACTTTTTCAGTGAAGGCTTTTTTTTATATAAAATCAATAACTATTTTTCACCTTTTTCAGCATGCTCTACGCAGAAGAGATTGAAGTTTTTCAACTCGTTAACCTCTCCGTCAGGCGTTTTTTCAGTCATTGTGTATTTTCTGTTGTTGTTTACTTTAAAGTTTGCAGCGTTTTTAAGTTCTCCATTTGTACCGTTTGTCAAAAGTTCCAAAGAATCAGGCAATGCGTTGAGGGTAAATTCACTAACTTTACCGTTTTCAATGTTTTTTACGTGCAAATGCTCGCCGTCTGTCGTAACTTCTGATTTGTAAGTCTTTACGCTACCGTCTTTGTTTACTTTTTGAACATCATAAACATATTTGTTATCTTTTGAAGCCAAACCGTCTAACACCATGTATTGAATGTAGTTCGGATGTTGGAAAGCAAATACGGCAGGGTAGTCACCTTTGTGAACTTTTGGCATGTTCAACTTGTCGACAAATGAGGCTACTGCACGGTTAATTTCATTATTTCTTGTTAATTCTTGCGGTATTCTTACCGTGTCATTTGCAAATTCGATTGTATCGATTTTTGTTTCCGGCAAAACATGGATTGAAGGGTATGTAATGCTTGTGCCGTGGTTGCCGTCAGCCCAGTAATCACATTCGCTTACATCCTTAGAACATCCCGTCAACATTGGCATTGCCGCAAGCGGAACTATTACCATCGCTTTTAGTGCCGAATTGAGTTTGTCGGACGGAACTTTTACAAAAGTAGAATTTTCCGGCATGCTTTCATGCTTTTTGTTGTTTATATTTGAGCTTCCACTAAAGTGCGGAGCTGTAATGTTAGGTTGAATTCTGTTGATAATCATTGATACACACATCCTTTCACTGTTAGATTAAATCATGTAAATATAAAATTTTGCCCTTTTTGTTAAGATATATTACAGAAAATAAGCCATGCTGAAATCGAGTGTTTTTAAAAGTTTTTATATATATGTAGACAGTTTAAAAACGGATATTAAGGAGTTAAAAAATGAATGAAGTTGATATTAAAACCAGAGCAAGTTTCAGCAAGAGCGTAAATTCAAAGCCTGTTGAATCAGTTGAAACAGCCGGTTCGCTCGCATATATTAATCCATTTAACTATTTTGCAACAAATTCTTACGATACATTTGATTCATCAAATCCGTTTGCACCGGCAGTTAATTATGCAAATTATTCTGATTGCGGTGGCGAAACAGTTGCTACATCAAACTTTATGGCAGGATTTGCAAGTGCTGTTGCAACAGTCGGAACTGATTGCGGTGGAGTATCAGACTTCGGTGGCGGAGCTTGCGTAAGTGTTTCTGCCGGATCTTCAGATTGTGGCGGTGGCTGTTCTTCAGGCGGTTTCACTTCCTTCTGCTAAGAATTTAACTTAGGATAAAATAAAGATTTAATGGAAATATAAGAAATGGTAATCAGACGAATTTTATAAATTCGTCTTTTTTATTGTAAAATTTTTGTATGGAAAGTGAGAAAAAATATTATACATATATGCTCCTGATAGAAAACGGAGCACTGTATTGCGGTTATACGGACGACGTAGAACGCCGTTTTAGGGCACATGTTTCAGGAAAAGGTGCAAAGTATACCAAAGCTCACAAACCGCTCCAAATAGCCTACGTAAAAGAGTTTGAAACGAAATCCGAAGCAATGAAAGAGGAGTGCAGAATAAAAGCTCTCACACACAGTCAAAAACTCGAATTAATAGAAAAAGAAAATATTTCAAGTTTGTAAAGAATTTGTCGCAAGCACAAAAATAGCGTATTATGTAACTATGAATAATGCTAAAATTGTAATTACAGATGATGAAAAAATTGTAACTTCAGCCTTCAAGACACTTTTGAAAGTTGAGGGTTATAAAGATGTTAATTGCTTCAATAACCCCGTTGAAGCAGTAGAATTTTTAAAAACAAACGAGCCTGACATAATTATTTCAGACTTTTTGATGCCTGAAATGAACGGGCTTGAGTTTTTGAGAAAAGCTAAAGAATTATATCCTGAAGTTAGCATGATTTTGCTGACAGGTTATGCCGACAAGGAAAATGCTATAAAAGCAATCAACGAAATCGGGCTTTACAAATATATCGAAAAGCCTTGGGACAACGATGATTTGCTCTTCAATATCAGAAACGGTATCGAAAGAAGTCACCTTTTGAGTGATTTGAGAGAAAAAATCAATGAGCTTGAAAAAGCTAAAAAACAACTCGAAAAGTATTCAAATGAACTCGAAAGCCTTGTTGCAGAACGGACACAAGAACTTTCCGTTGCAAACAGCAAACTTTCGGGAATTATTAACTACTGTGCCGACGGTATTATTATAATCGACGCCGACGGTAAAATTGAGCAAGCAAATCCGGCATGCGAAAATATGACGGGTTTGAGTGAAAGTGCTCTAAAAAAGAAGAAATTCCAAGAAATTGCTTGTCTTTCTCGGCACAGTTTAGACAACAGTCCCGCAAACGGTGTAATTTTCGGGCTTGACAAAGATACAAAAGACGTACTCATCAAGGATTGCTTTATTTTGAATTCACTCGGGCGTGAAAGAATTCCTGTTGAGATTAATTTTGCAGCGATTTCAAACGAAAATGAAGAAAAATTTGTCGGCGTAATTCGTGACGTAAGCAAACACAAAGAAACAGAACGACTTCGTGATGATTTTATCGCAACTCTTACTCACGACTTGAGAACTCCGCTTTTGGCTGCAATTCAGACGCTGAAATTCTTCCTCGACGGCTCGTTGGGCAAGGTTGATGAAAAGCAGGCTGTTTTGCTTTCTACAATGTTAAAGAGCAACGAGGATTTACTGGGACTTGTTAATGCTTTGTTAGAAGTTTACAGATTTGAGAGCGGAAAGTTGGAACTTTGCAAAACCGTATTCCCGATTAAGGATTTGGTAACGCAGTGCTACGACGAATTAAAACCGCTTGCCCTCAAAAAGAATATCAACTTCACCCTTAAAACAGAAGGGATTGACGACAAAACCGAAATTACTGCGGACAAGTCGGAATTGAAGCGAGTAATGATTAATCTTTGCGGAAATGCAGTAAATTACACAAACAAAGACGGCGAAATCGAAATATTAGCTAAAATTCAGTCAGGCGATTTGATTTTCTCCGTAACCGACAACGGCAACGGCATTCCAAAAGAAGATATCCCTAACATGTTTAATCGTTTTTCTCAGGGAACAAGCAGAAAACGTTCGACAGGAACGGGGCTCGGGCTCTATTTGTCAAGACAAATTATTGAGGCTCACGGCGGAAAAATTTGGCTCGACAGCAAGCTAAACAAAGGAAGTGAATTTACATTTTTACTAACAAATGTTGAAAAACAAGAAAGACAGGTAGTCAATGGTTAAGGTACTTATCATCGAAGATCAGGATATGGCAAGAGTAGCCCTTTCCGTAATCCTCAGTAAGAACCCTGATATTCAGATTTTAGATATGGCAACGGACGGTCAGGAGGGCGTAGACAAGGCACTTGGGCTAAAACCCGACTTAGTCATAATGGATATCGGATTGCCGACTATTGACGGGATTGAGGCAACACGCCTGATTAAGGAAAGCAACCCGAAAATCAGAGTTTTGATGTACACCTCAAGAGAAACCGAGGATGATATTTTTGATGCATTTCAAGCGGGTGCAGACGGTTATATAACTAAAGGTGCAACAGTTGAGCAAACGATTTCTGCTGTTGTTGCGGTAAGCGAAGGAACGGGCTGGCTCGACCCTGCCATTGCAAAGGTCGTTTTGACAAACATCAAAAGAACGAACCCGACAGAAGGCAGACGTGGCGAAATTAACTACAAACTCGGTAAAAACCTTTACGGCTTGACAGAGCGTGAAATGGATGTTTTGGCTCTAATCGTCGACGGGCTTACAAACCCGCAAATCGCAGACAAACTCTGTATTACGATTTCCACGACAAAAACTCACGTTCACAGCATTCTGCAAAAACTTTACGTTAAAACTCGTGCCAAAGCTACTGCTATGGCTATGAAAGAAGGTCTTGTTTAAGTATGAAAAAATGCTCCGTAGTCTTGGCGATGATTTTGTTGTGTGGTGCCGCAAATGCCGTTGATATGCCTGATTGGAGTAATGTTTCAGTGTCAAATCCTTTCAAAAAGGATTACAGAACAAAAAATGCGGAATACTTATACAATGTTCACAAACAGGACGAAAAAGACCGCTATCAAAAGCAAAAACTTGAGAGAAAACCGTCGGGTTATATGACGGTTGAGGAATACGAACTTTTGTCTGTACCAAAGGACAAAACGCTGGTGGAAACAGAAATTCCGCAAATGACCAAACCATCGGACATGAAATATGTTCCACAACCGATTTATAAGATTTCCAGATATAACAACCCGCCCGGAAGTCCGGAACTTTCGATTTCTAAAAAAATATATACACAAAGGATGATAAACGAGCAAGGCATAACCTCGCCTGATTACACGATTATGGTTTATCCTGCAGTTTACTACTATCCTGAAAGTGCAGGGGTTGCGTGTGATTTATTTGTAATTCCGTTAGATAAAACGGGAACTCCGCTGGACAAAATAAAAAAAGCTAATGTAATGCACCGAAATCCTAATCCGATTTTATCTACCGACAAATCGGTTAAAGAAAAATATATTTTTAGAACTCTCACACCCGTGGATTTTTCTTTTGACGGAACGAAACTTCTTGTCAAAGAAAAAGTCGGGAGTTCTCGTGACGGAATTTGGCAAACAACCCCTATTGTTTATGATTTTGAAACAAAAACATCTTACAACTTGTCAGAGGTGCGTGATGCGATTTCATATTACTGGAAAGAGCATAAGGGCTTGGATTTGGAAGAAAAGCGTTGGGATATTTACCCGTTGGGGTTTCAACTCTTGAGCCCGTATAGGGTTGCCGTGGCGGCTTATGCCTACACAGGTAACGCTCCCGTATTTTTGGGAACTTGGAGTATAGACAGCAAAGGGAGCGGTGCAAGATTGATTTCGCTTACCAACAAAGATGTAAAAATAGCCATGAACGGGGTTAAACTGGTCAAAGACGGAGCTGTTGCACCTGATATTTTGAATATTGAGGAGAAACAGGTTAAACGAATGGAAAAGGCTGACGCAAAAGAAGCAAAAGCAAAGGATAAGTCGGAATTAAAGAAAATGCGTAACGAGTACAACGCAAACATGAAGGAATTACGTACAGAATTTAACAAAGACAAAAAAGAATTCAATTATCAGGACAAAATCAAAGGCTCGACTTCTCTGAATGATTCTGTCGAGCAATATCAAGGTCAAAAGGTAATTCGCGACCTGCAAGAGGAGAACAAAAAACTCCAAAAGGAAATTAACAGGCTGAATAGGGCTGAAAAGCAGTTGGAAAAGGTGGATAAGTAGGTTATTAAAGGCGATAAGACTATAAGGCGATATGGAGATATGTCCTTTACGTGACGTGAAAAGTGAAGGGTGAAAAGTGAAAAGACCTTTACGTTTAGCAGTATTAGTAAAAGCCAAAGGTATGGTGAAGGAAAGCGAAGCGTCCCACCGCAAAAGCATTTAAATCATGTCATCTTGAGGAACGAAGCGACGTAAAGATTGTATCACCGTCACCTGTTGCGAAGATTTTTCTTGACCTCAAAATAGAGATGACTTGTATTCTGCTTTTATGCTGTAACTGCGAAGTTTAACAATTCTTTTCTGCAATCTTCTTTGCTTGTAAATTGAGGCAAAATAGTAGCAAAAGCAGGATTATCCTGAATTTTTTGCCAACCATGTTCTACAGCATCATTAAATCCGTTAAGATTATGTGAAATTAACAAATCACCGTATTGAATTCCGTCTGTATAATCTACAGTTGATGTTGCTCCGCTTTCGTAGCTTATATCATAAGCCCCTAAAGCTTGCATAAAGCTCAATGTTTCTTGGCTAAATCCTGATACATCTTGATTATAAAAATCATCGTCAAAACAATCATTTGTGAAATATGTAATTGCTTCATCATATATGTGTGTTGAGTGGACAATTTCATGAACAAGCGTACTTGCTATATAATTTTTACAATAATTGCTGTATGCTTCATCATCAACCAAAAACATTACAGGATTTGTAACCAAATCTGTTACTTCGATATCTCCATTAGCCAAAGCTGTTTTAATTTCATCTAATGAAGAATATGGTCTTTCCGGCATAAAGTATTTTGCATTTAACAACAATGAACGATTAACATTCAAATGTAAAGTGTCATAACCCGTATTTGCAAAGCTATAACTGCCTAAAGTATTCTCATCGTCAGGATCTGAATAGTCACCAAAGCCTACTCCGAAATCCATATTTTCTATAGCCTGTCTGATTCTTAGTAAAAATGACTGTTTTAATTCAGAATCGCCACGATTCAAGCCTTCCGTAATTTTGCTGTCGTAGTTTGTAATATAATTATCAAGCCAATCGCATAACAAATCAATAGAATCAGATATTAATTGTTTTTCTGATGAATTGTTTGCTACAATACAATTTTTAATAGCGGTAGTATCGGTTTTTGCACTTATGTTACGGCTGCCTGAATATTTTACAAATCCGATTGTTTTTGCATTACTTTGAACTGTTTCTGCAAGTTTTACATCGCTTAAGGTTGAAAATGTTTTTTTAGAATTTGCATTGATTATCGAAGTAATTTGATCTTGTTCTGTTTGAATTTTATTAATTTCATCAGCTACAGTACCTGAAATTACATCTTTTTTTTCAACTTTTGATAAACCGTTACCCAAGCCAAAACGATTTGTTAACGATAAAAATGCATCAGTATCAACAGTTGAAACCTTTATATCTGAATCCGGTCTTTCTGTCGGTTTAATGATTACGGTATTTAATTTTCCGATTTCTGTTGTCATTATAGCGTTTTATCCTTTATTAACCAAATGTTTTAAATGATCTTTCTACGTTTTTGTTTATTACGTTCTTAATGCTTTCTTCTTCATTAAGGAGGGCATCGTACTCGGTATCGATTTTCTTTTGATCCATTTCGTAGCGTTTGTCTTTTGTTTGGATTTTTTTCATATCCTTTTCATATTCAGCCTCTGCGATTGAGAGTGCTTGTTCGTCTTGGGCTTCCGAAATAGTTGTGCAAGAATTGATTGATACAAGCTCATAATCTGTTCCGTTGATGGTAAGTTTCTCTGTCGAGTTGCTTGTTGACGGGGAAATTAATTGGTATTTACCGCTTCTCAAGCCCATTTCGAGTTCGGTAGAGCTCAAACCTTCATATTCTTTATCAGGAACTAATTGTAATTCTTTTTCAGGAACATCAACATATACAGGCTTTTGTTCATAGCCGATAGGGTTTTGCGTTGTATCAGGAACTTCTTTTTCGCCCTTTTCAACGAGGGTTGATTCTTGAATTTCTTTCAAGTTCAAAACAGGGATACCGTTTGCTACTGCTGTTGCCTGATTTTCTGCTTGATCTTCATAAGCTGCATCACCTTTAACCAAAATGTCAGAAGTTTTGCCAAGTGAAGTTGCATATTCAGAACCTGTTTCAAAAGTTGGAGCGTCTGAACTTGCCCAGTAAAGAACGTTGTTATTGTTTCTTGTATCAAGTGCAATCATGTTTGTTACGTCTGATTCAATACATGGCCCTACGTTTGCTAAATCAGAACCGTTTATAGGGCTACCGTCTGCTGTTGTTATTGCACCCATAGAAATACAATTTTTTATTGTTGTTTCGTGGCTGTCATCACCGATAAATCCGTTTATTGAATTTGAGTAATCTGTATTATTTGAAAGTACAATATTTACATCTGCGTAAGTATTTGTAATTGTGCTTTCACCTTTTGCGGTATTGATGTTAGCTCCGATTGCACCACCGATAAAACCGAAACTCTTGTCTGCATTCGGAACATTGATTGTACCGCTTACAGAAGAACCGCTGATATTACCGTTGTTAAGACCAACCAAACCGCCGATAGAAGCTCTTTCCGGTTTGTAACCTGTTGCATAATTAACGTTTGGTTGAAGTCCGCAAGTTATATCAATATCTTTAGCGTTACAGTTTTCGATGCTTGCACCGTCTGCCAAATAATTTGTCATTCCGCCTAAAGCATCTGTTTCTGCTGAAATTACGGCACCTTCAATGTTGATATTTTTTGCAACACCGTACAACGAATTGAAAAATCCGGAATCACCGTTTAAGCCTTTGAATGTTGTTCCGTTACCGTCAAATACACCTTGGAATTGAGAAATTCCGTGCCAATCATATTTGCTCAAGTCGATTGATTCACCTTCAGGCAGGTCAAACAAGTAGTTTTGTTGGCAAGCTGCAGGATTGTTTGCAAAAGCTTCCATAATAGCGTCAAAGCCTGCTTGTGATTTGATTGATACTGCATTTAATTGAGTATCTGTACCACCGATTTTTGTAGTGTAAGAAACTGTTTCCAAATCATCTTTGCCAAGTTTTGAATTTGCAACGATTGCTTCCATTTCAGACAAAGATTCTGCGTTACGTGCAGGAATAGCTGCATCCGGAGCATCCAAAGCTTTAACTTTTTTAGTCGGATAAATAGGTTTAGTCAAATCATCTTCATAGTGATCAACAACTTTTTTTGTTTTGCCGGTGTTAACTTCTTCCCATTTGTAACCCAAAACTTTGCTTCCATCGTAAACCATAAGGTTTTGAGCTTTAAGGTTTTCTAATGTAATCAATTCTGATTTAGATGTTGAACCTGTTGTAGAGAAGATATTTGAATTTACATAATAATTTGTTTTTGCAAGAGCTGCAGTGTATCTTTCTTGAATAGCTTCTGTGTCCATGGAAAGTCTGACTTTTGCATCAGAAACAGACTGACCCTGATGTGACAGGTTATTCAACTGTGCCGTGATATACAATAATCTTGCTTGTGCTGCTGACATTCCCATAATTAATTTCCTTATAGTTTTCCTTTGATAGAAATATCGGCACAATTAGCTGAAAACTTTAATATTTTAAGGGGTTTTGTAACATTTTTGTTACATTAGTTAATCAAGTTCTACATCTTTAATATATCTCGGTCTTGCTTTTACTTCTCGGTAAACCTGTCCTATATATTCACCGATAATACCGAGGCAAAATAATTGAGTGCCGCCAAATACACAAAGGAGAATTATTGTTGTTGCCATACCGTTAGGAGAATCATTATACATTAATTTTTCAAAAACGACTTCTAAACCCGCACAAAACCCGAACAATGCCATCAAAAACCCTAAAACTGCAATAAACCTGAGAGGGACTATAGAAAATGAAGTTATACCGTTAAGAGCTAATGTCATAAGGCTCATAAAATTAAACTTTGATTCACCCGCCATGCGTGGTTTTACGTCAAATTTAACATAAGCAGTTTTTAAGCCCACTTCATTGAAAAAGCCTCTCAAAAACAGTGCTTTTTCGTGGTATAAATCCATTACATCTAAAGCTCGTCTGCTTACCAAGCGGTAATCAGAGTGGTTCATCGGGATATTTGCCCCGAGAAGTCCCATCGTTTTATAAAATGCTACAGCCGTTGTTCTCTTAAAAAAGTTGTCTGTTTTACGGTCATTTCTGATACCTGCAACAATGTCGTAACCTTCCATATATTTATCTATGAATTTTTCAATAGCCATTTCATCTTGTTGTAAATCCGCATCAATAGAAACAACGCAATCACAACCAAGCCTGTGAACGCCCTCCAAACCAGCAATAAGAGCTTTTTGATTGCCATAATTTCTGATAAATTTCATACCTTTAACACGATTGTCGCCGGCATGGAGTTCTGAAATAATTTGCCAAGTAGAATCTGACGAACCGTCATCAACAAGGTATAAGTAACTGTCGGGGGTAATTTTATTTTTACTTATCAAATCGTCAAAAACCTCAAAAAGACGATTTACAGTAGTCTTTATACAGAGTTCTTCATTAAAGCACGGAATTATCACCGCAAGTTTTGGAGTATTCATCAAACTTTCCCTTCTTAACAAATTGCCGATTTTAACTCTTTTATATTATAATAATTTGAAATGGAGTGCAATATAAAATAATGACAAATAAAAAATTTATATTGAATGCGGACGATTTTGGAATGTCGCAAGACTACAACAGGGCGGTTCTTGTCGGCTATGAAGACGGATTTTTGAGAAGTGCCAGCATTTGTGCAAACGGCCCTTCGTTTGAAAGTGCAATAAATGAGATTTTGCCTGAATGTCAAGAACTCAGCCTCGGTGTACACCTCAATATTATTGAGGGAAAATCGCTTACCAACTGCCCACTTTTGACTGATGAAAAAGGGAACTTCAACAACGGATATCTTGCAATGATATTGAAATCCAACAACAGAGAATTTCTTAGTCAGACAGAAAAAGAATTCAGGGCACAAATTGAGCGAGTTCAAGCTGTTGCAAAACCTGATCATATAGATTCGCATGTTCATGTCCATGCAATTCCACCGATTTTTAAGCTCGTTTGCAGACTTGCTAAAGAATATAAAATTCCTTATGTCAGAACACAAAACGAGATTTTATATGCTGTTGATAACAAGAAAAAGACTTGCACTCTTGCATATGGAGTGAATATTATAAAAAATTTGCTTTTGAAATTCTTCACAATGCAAAACAAAAAACTTTTGTCACAATACGAGCTTAAAACTAACGATTACTTAATCGGAGTTTGCTATACGGCAATGATGAATTCTCAAACTCTCGAGGAAGGTCTGAAGGCAATCGAGGGGGACAATATTATTACGGAATGCTTAATTCACCCGAAAAATTACGCAATAAAAAAAGATGACCACCATGCAGAAGAATTTAAACTCAGTCGTGACAAGCTTTTACAAGATACAATTTACAGGCTCGGGTTTGAAATCAGCAATCATAAAAACTTATGAAAGAAAAACTGACAGCAATTTTCATAATTCTTTTGTTTTTACTGTTTGGCGGATTTATGTATTGTCAAAACAGCAAAAATATTGTTTTGGCCGTAAAAACTCCGACGGAAATCGTTGTCGATCTAAATAACAACAGAATTGCCGATGACAACGAAACTATCTGCATTCCGAATATTTCTTCTTACACCTCAAATTTAACCCTTTACCAAGACGAAATTCCGACACTAACTTTTGAAAAAGGAATTGCTATCGGATATTTGGCAGATAGTTTTGCAAATAAACAACTTGCAGGAAAACATGTCAAGGTAAAATTCACAGGGCAAAACACTCCGCAATGCAGATTTGGAGAAATTTACACCGATAGCGGAAGGTATTCTGATGCACTAAAACAGTCAGGATTTGGAATTTATAAAGGGGAGTTTATTAATAAAACAAATGCTCAATCAAATTTTCAAAAAGCCGAAAAGCTGAAGCTTGTAATTTTCAATCACAAAAGTGAAAAATTTCACAAACTAAACTGTAAATACGGAAGAATTGCCCACGATGCGGTCATTTTGGAGGAAAAAGATTTGTTAAAGACATCCAAACCATGCAAATTCTGCCATACAAAACCTTTCAAAAAGAAAAAACTCAAAAAGTTTGGAACAAAAGAAATTTCGCCAGTTCCAAATATAATTTCCGACGGAAGTATAAAAATTATACTAACTGATTTTACAAAAAATTTAAAACCTGACAGAAATTGTTTAAATGAAGTTTGCAAAGAACTCGTTTCGTTAATTAATTCAAGTCAAAATTCAATAGATATTGCCCTTTACGGGTGGTCCGATATTCCAAAAGTTAAATCCTCAATAATTTCTGCTCAAAAACGCGGAGTTGACTTGCGTCTTGTTTATGACACAAGTTCTTCAAAACGCGATTATTATCCTGAAACCTCAAATCTTGTAAAAATTATTTCAAATAATCGTTCTGATAATCTTAAAAACAATAAAATGCAAACAAATTATCTTATGCATAACAAATTTATGATTTTTGACGACAAAATTGTACTGACGGGCTCTATGAATTTTTCTCTGACGGGGCTTTCGGGCTTTAATCAAAATAATGTTGTTGTTTTAAAATCACCTGAAATTGCTAGACTTTATAAAAAGGAATTTGACGAAATGTATTCAGGCAAATATCACAACTTGAAATCTAAAATGCCTGAAAAAAGATATATTCTCTCGGACGGAACTGTGATTAAAGTCTACTTTTCACCAAAAGATAAAGGAATTACAAACGGAGTTATTCCGCTTGTAAACGGAGCAAAGAAGTATATTTATGTGCCTGCTTTTCTGATTACTCACAAACCTCTTACAACTGCTCTTATCAAAGCAAAACAACGTGGAGTTGAGGTCAAAATCATACTTGATGCAACAAGTGTAGGTTTGAGAAATACCTCGACAAAAGAGTTGAGGGCAGCAGACATTCCCGTAAAAATTGAAAATTACGCAGGTAAAATGCACTCAAAAACGATGATTATTGATGACAGATACATCGTAACGGGTTCTGCAAACTTTTCCAACAGCGGAGAAAACAAAAACGACGAAAATCAATTAATTATTGAAAACCCGAAACTTGCGAAATTTTATAAAGATTTTTTCTTATATTTGTGGGCAAAAATCCCTGATAAATACTTAAAATTTAAGCCTTCCGCAGAAAGTAAATATTCAATCGGCTCATGCTCTGACGGCGTTGACAACGACTATGACGGCAAAATCGATATGGCAGACGAAGGTTGCAAATAACATTACGGATTTGGAAGGATTTTTGCCTCAACTTCTTTATGCACATTTAAAGAGTTTGTCAAACTGTTTGCAAGTTCTGCTGCGGTATTTGCAGAATAGAATTTCCCGCTTGTAACAAGCGATGTGCATTGAAGTTGTGCGATATCATCAGGATTATCAATGTTAAAGGCAATTACATCTATTACGATATCTTTTCGAACCTTTATTAATTCCATTACAAATTTGCACGGGCTTTCGTCACAATTTTCTCCGCCATCTGTCAAAAGAATAATGTGTTTTTTCCCTGAAAATCCGATAAAATCATTTTTTACGGCTTGTTTTAGGGAATACGTAATCGGTGTCATTCCTTTCGGTTTAAGTTGCGTTAAATTATAATGAATATTATAACCGTTACCTCGCTGAATAGGTACAATTAAAGAAGATGCCCTGCAAGCATCGAACGGAGTAAATCCCATTTTATGACCATAAACTCGTAACCCGACCATAGAATTCGGATTGATTGTGGGAAGAATTTTTTTCATTGTACTTAACATTAAATCAAATTTTGTATCATTTTCAAGGTATTCGTCCATGCTGCTTGAAAAATCCAAAATAAACAATGTCATTTCTTCGCCGTTTTGTTTTAATGAATATTTATCAGGAGAATAAACCCCGTATTCAGACGCTGAAACTGACAGTGAAATAAAAAAACACAACAACAATACTAAATTTTTCATAATAAATATGTTTATTAAAAACTTGAAATTTACTTGCCCAAAGTGGATTTCAAAAAGAATATATTAAGAAGCAATTAACATTTTGACAATAATTTATAAATGTAGTTCAATAGGTATAAGACTTGGGAAAATTATGTACATAAAACAACTCGAAATTGATAACTTTAAATCATTTGCCAACCGTTCGGAAATTCCGCTTTTGAAGGGGTTTACGACAGTATCCGGACCAAACGGTTCCGGCAAAAGTAATATAATTGATAGTGTATTGTTTGCACTCGGACTTGCTAATGCAAGTGAATTACGTGCTGAAAATTTGTCGCACTTTATCTCTACTTATACAAAAAGAAACGAAGCTTTTGTTAAGGTGACTTTCGGCGATATGGAAGGCGGAGAAGACCTTAGCATAGCAAGACGTATTAGAAAATCTACCCAAGGTTATGCGAGTACGTATTATGTAAATGACAGTGTTACCACTCTTACAAATGTCCATGCCATTCTCGAAAAATACAACGTAACCCCAAACAGTTACAACGTAATGATGCAGGGCGATGTTCAAGGAATTACAAATTGTACCCCTAAAAATCGTCGTAAAATTATTGATGAAATTGCCGGTATTGCTGATTTTGACCGTCGTATAGATCAGGCAACAAACGAATTAACGGATGTTGAACAAAGAGTTGAACGCTCTTCCGTAATTTTGGGCGAAATTGAAAACATGCTCGAACAACTGAAAGAAGAACGGGAAGTCGCAATTAAATATCAAAAATTACGTGACGAAAAAAATAGCTTGGAAAGTCAAATTACAAAAGTAAGATTTTTCGATATTAAACGAAACCTTGAAAAGGCACATGAGAATATTCTTGAATTTACAAAAAAGAAAAAACAAGAAGAACTTAAAAACAAAGATTTAGAAGAAAGATTAACTCTCGTAAAATCAAAATATACAGAGATTTCACAACTGGTTAAAGAAAAAGGAGAAGCTCAACAACTTGAATTAAAAAAACAAGAAGAAGCCCTTAAAGGTGAGATTGACCGTAAAACAAATGCCTTGAATTTTGCGGACAAGCAGATTTTAGAAAACAAAAAGACTGCTGAAAATGCAAGAAACGGCATTGAAAATTTCAAACACAAAATTGAAGATATCAAGTTAAACATAACTCTTAAAATTGAAAATATTCAAAAGATTGAAGCTGAAATTACACAAAAGAAAGCTGAACTCAAAAAAATTCTTGAAGATATGACCGGTTTAAGTTCAACGGCAGAGCAACATATTGAAAAAAGAAACCTTTTAAGAAAAGAACTTGAAGATCTTCAAGACAAAGAAACGGCTCTCTTAAAAGAAAAGCTTCCGCTGGAAAATGAATTGAAAAATATTCAACAGGCCTTGGCTGATGCAAAAGATAAAGTGACAGAATTAGAAGAATTAAAAGCAAATTTTTCTTCGAATTATGACTTAAAAAAACAACTTGTAACAGAGCTTGAAAAAGAAATGCAGGATTTTAAACAAATTCAGCAAAATACAATGCACGAGCTTGATACAACAAACAACGAAATCAACGATTTGAACTACAACATCCGTATGGCATATAACAAGTTGTCAGGGTTGCAGGCTAAAAAGCAGTACGCAAATCAAAGCATGGGTAATGCTATTGATACTGTAATGAACGCAAAACTTCGTGGGGTTCACGCACCACTTGTAAAACTGGGAACAGTTGATAAAGAGTATTCAACGGCTATGGAAATCGCATTTGGCGGCAGAATGTCACATATCGTTGTTGACGATGAACATGTCGCATCTGTAGCAATCGAGCTTTTGAAATCTTCGGGTGGTGGCAGAACAACATTTATTCCGCTTAACAAAGTTCAAAAAGCTCCGACAAGATTGTCTTTACCAAAAGATCGCGGTGTAATTGATTTTGCCATAAATTTGGTTGATTTTGACGATGAATATTTAAATGCATTTTACTACGCGGTAGGAGATACTATCGTTGTTGAGGATATGGAATGTGCAAAAAAATTAATCGGCAGATACAGAATGGTAACATTAGCCGGTGAACTTTTTGAAAAATCCGGAGCAATTACAGGCGGTTCAATGAGAAGAAGCGGTTTGAGTTTCTCTCAAAATGATGATGCCCAACTTGAAGAATTTAAAGAAAAAGTTAAAGGGTTGGAAGAAAAATTAGCGTCTTTAGAAAGCAAAAAATCTTCACTGGAATCTAAACTTCAATCTATCAGACAAAATTATTCAGATTCAATGAGTGAGTATTCTAAAGCAAAAGTTGAACTTGACAATATGAATACCAGCTATGCAAACAGCGAAAATCTTTTGAAAGAAAAATCCGCATTCATTACCGAAAATGAACCGAAAATTCAAGATTTCAACAAGAAACTGGACAAATTGGAAGAGAATAATGTTGAAATTTACGACAAAATATTAACAACAAAGTCTGAAATTGAAGAGATTGAAAAATTAATTAATGACAAAGATTTGAAAGATCTTAAAGAAAAAACAGAAGGTGTTGAAAGCGAAATCAAACGTCTTGAATCCCATTTGATGTCTACTCAAAACGAAAAAAATGAACTCGAACGTCAAATTGATTTCAACAAAAGCCTCATTACAACTAAAGAAGAAGAAATTCAAGAAAAAGAAAAAAACAATGTAAAACTTGAAGAAGACAAAACTGTTTTCCAAAAAGATATCAAAACCTTGAATGAAAAAATTGAAGTTTTGAAAGATGAAATTTCAAAAATAGAAGAAAAACTTGGCGAATTATTAAAACAACGAGATGAAATCAATTCAGAACTTATTGAAATGGAAAAGCAAAAACACATCCGAACGGCTGACATTGATAGAATTGCAGAACAAATTGAATCTTTCAGAGCTCGCAGACGCGAACTTGAACCTCAACTTGAAACAGCGAAAAAAGAACTTGAAGATACCGGAGCGGAAATCGACAAGCTTGAACCCGTTGAGATTTCGATTGACGAAATCACTTCAAAAATTCAGCGTTTAGATAAAAAAATGCAAGAACTCGGCGACGTAAATATGCGAGCATTAACGACTTACGATGAAAAACTTGCACGACAAACTGAAATAAAAGAACAAATTGACGTTTTGACAAAAGAACGTAAGGAAATTCTTGACAGAATGCACGGTTACGAACAGTTGAAAAAAGAAACGTTTATGAAAACCTACAACAACATAAACGAAAACTTTAAGAGTGTTTTCCATCAACTTTCAGAGGGTGAAGGGGAATTAAAGCTTGAATTTCCTGACGATCCTCTTAATGGCGGGCTTACGATTGAAGCTCAACCGAGAGATAAAAAACTTCAAAGACTGGAAAGTATGTCAGGAGGGGAAAAAGCTCTCACCGCATTGGCTTTCGTCTTTGCAATCCAAAGATATATGCCATCACCGTTCTATGCTTTTGACGAAGTTGACGCTAGCTTGGACACCATGAATGTTGAACGTATCGCCCAAATGGTGCAGAATCAATCAAAAGATACGCAATTTATAGTAGTTAGTCACAGAAAACCTATGATAGAATCAGCAAATAGGACAATCGGTGTAACACAAAAAGAAAAAGGTATCACAAGAGTAACAGGAGTTAAATTGAGAGATTAATGGAAGCTTTAGCAGAAGATTTTAAAGACACCAATTTAAATTTACCTGAAATTGAGCGGAATATCGACAATGAAGGTATCGGATTTCTTGTTGATATGGCTAAATCCGGTAAAATTGATCCGTGGAACATTAATATCGTAGATATTACGGACAAATATCTCGCACACCTTTGTGAAATGAAATCTCAAAATTTGCGACTTACGGGCAGAGCATTTCTTTTTGCGTCAGTTCTTTTGAATATGAAATCAAAAGTTCTTGATGGTGTAGACATTTTACAATTTCAAGATCTTCCGGAAAACGACTTCACTTTCGATGAGGATGGTTTTATAGTAGAATATCCGGAAGAAGATTATGTTCCTACCGCTAATGCCCAAACCATTGATGATGTGTTGCAAAGACGTACCAGCGTAAGATTAAATCGCAACAGAGTCGTTACTTTGCGAGATTTGATCAGGCAGTTGGAATTTTATGAAAAATTAGAGAAAAAGCAATCTCTAAAGCAAGCACACGAACGAGCTAAAAACAGAGTGCGTTCTTATGCCAAATTCACCCCTGATGATATTATTAATTTGGCTCACGAAGAATATATCGAAGATTGCGTTTTGAGATTAAAAGAAAACTTATCACAAATTTTTGAAAAAGAAGAAAAAATAGAACTCAACGAGCTTACACTTTTAGGAATGGATAAAATCAGTGCATATATAGCTTTGCTGTTTTTGTCTGCGGAAAGTGATTATGAACTTGTACAAGAAGAGTTTTATTCAGACTTATATGTAGTCAGAGGTGAACATGGAACAGTTGAAAGCTAGGATAGAGGCTGTTTTATTCACAACGGCACAGGCTCTTTCCATAAAAGAAATTGCAGATATATTGAATGAAGAAGACGTTGATAAAGTAGAGGAAGCCATGCTTGAATTGATTATGGACTATGCCTCAAGAGAAGGTGCTCTTGAAATTGACGACGAAAACGGTTATATTTTGCAGGTAAAGGAAGAACACATGGACATTGTTGAAAAACTCTGCCCTGTAGAATTAAAACCGGCGGTTTTAAGAACCCTGTCCGTAATTGCTCTAAAAGAACCTATCAGGCAGAGTGATTTGAAGGAATTACGAGGTTCTACGGCCTATGAGCATGTTCAAGAACTTTTGGGAAAAGGGCTTATCAGCCGAACTCGTGATAAAAACGGCAGAAGTTATAATTTGAGAACAACTCCAAAATTTGCAGAATACTTCAAGCTCAAAGGTGACACTCGTTCTCTCGCAAAACTTTTGGAAATTGATAAAGGGATTAAAGAAAAAGAAAATGAAACCGGAAACTAAGCATATTTCGATTTTAATAATTTTTGGAATATTCTTTGTTACAATGGTAAAATGTCTGCCTATGCTGTATTTTACCATTGGTAAATCTGCGTTTAATTCAAAACAATACGCAAAAGCAAACACTTATTTCTTGTTTGCAAAAAATTTAAACCCGACAAATCACGATTACCGCTATCAATATGCACTGTCACTTTCAAAACTTACTCCGACAATGAATATTCAAAAAGAGGTTTTCGCACTGTCAGAGGACAAAAATAAAGACAGAGCCGTGATTGTGGCTCAACAAATTGTTGCGGGTTGGGCTGCCAAAATTCTTGAAAACTACGGTAGCAATTATATCGACAGAGTTGCTTACGATAACAATGTCGTGCGTTGGAATCCGGACACATTTCCGCTTCAAGTTGCTATAGAATATCCGCAAGGGGACGTCATTCCGGAGTATTACAAAAATGAAATTTCACGTGCATTTTTACTATGGGAAAGCTCGACAGGATTTTTGAAATTTGAACTCTCTGACAATCTTAAAAATGCAGATATTATTGTAAAATTTCTGCCACTACCTGAAAACAACTGCGATACCTCGGGTTGCAAATACGTAGTTGCTTACACCGAACCGCTTATCAGAAACCACAAACTGAAAAATATGACGATTACACTGTATGACAAAGATGCTTTCGGAAATTATTTTTCGGATAAAGAGCTTTACAATACGATTTTGCACGAAATCGGTCACGCACTCGGAATTATGGGGCATAGTTTCAGCACGGAAGATTTGATGTATATGGCATCGTCCGCCGAAACTCAACAATCGATTTACGCAAAATACAGGAGCAGTTTTCAATACCTTTCGGCAAAAGATTTGAACACGATCAGACTTTTGTATAATATTACACCGACGGTTACGAACACGCCTCTCAGCAAGCTTAAAACCGAAGGTTTGATTTATTCGCCGATAATTCTCGGCAGTGAAGAAACAGTCAGCAAGAAGAAAATTAAAGAGGCTCAAGAGTACATAAAAATTGCACCAAATATGCCAAACGGCTACATTGATCTTGCGGCAGCCTACGGAACACTTGGGGATGTAAAAAAAGCCGGCGAATGCCTTCAAAAAGCCTTTAATCTTGCTCAAACTCCAAATGACAAATACATCGTCTACTACAATTTTGCGGTTATTTATTTGAACAATAATTTGCCCAAAGAGGCATTGCCATACGCTTATGAGGCACAGAAAATCCAAAATTCGGACGAGGTTATGGATTTGATTAGCAACATTCAGCACGCAATTTCGACAAAGCGAGCACCTTTTAAAGATTTTATAAAAAAGAATTAGCAAAAAAAATTTTTAGAGGTTTTATATAATCAAAAAAGGGGCGAATTATGCAAACAAGTAAAGTTTCTTTTAATGGAGTAACACCATATAGAGTTTTTATTAACGGACAACAATCCGCAGACATAAAGAACATGCAAAAAGCAGAGCGAGCTCTGATAAAAGTCTTGGCGGGGCCAACGCAGAAAACGGCTGAACACAGAAATCTTTCGGCTGTTTTTGCAAAAGGTGATAAGGATTATTCTTTTGAACGGGCCTTAAACGGATATATACAATATAAAGGGGAAACACCTTCTGATTATTTTAGAGCCTTGAATGATAGAGAGGGTCAATTTATAATAACCGGAAAATTTGCACAAAGACTTAAAGAATTTGGCAAAAAACTTGGTTTGGTAAAACAAATGCAAAATCAATATAATATTCAAAACAGTTACGAACTTAATGCAGCAAAAAATAATTATGGAAAATTGGTTCATTCTTGCCTAAATTCAGCAAATGTAAGAACAAAAATTAACGGCAGACCCGTAATTTTGAACATTTATACTGAAAGTAGCGGAACGTACGGGAAAAAAGATTTTAAATTAAAGCTGAAAGACATCAACTGGAGCTTTATAAATTAACCTTGCTAACACGGTAACATTATCTTCACAATGTGTACAAATCGGATTTTGTTTACGTTATATTTTATAAGTTGGCACAAAATATGAGGAATTGAGTAAGATGTATAACGTTGCTATTATTGGAGCAGGTCCTGCAGGAATTTTCGCAGCTTTGGAAATCACAAAACTAAAACCTGATTGGAAGGTTGTTTTAGTGGAGAAAGGGCAAAAGATTGAAAAGAGAGTTTGCCTTTTGAGAGAAGGTTACGAAAAATGTCCTAATTGTAAAAAGTGCGGATTACTTTGCGGATGGGGCGGAGCCGGAGCTTTTTCTGACGGAAAATTAACACTTACTCCTGATGTTGGCGGACACCTTGTCGATTACATGCAAAGAGAAAAAGTTGAAGAATTAATCGACTATGCCGACCAACTTTACCTAGATTTTGGTGCAACAAAAGAGGTTTTCGGAACTGATATGAAAGTGTTTAGAGAATTGGAAAGACAAGCCGTGCTTGCAGAACTAAAACTTGTTCATTCTCCTGTCAGACACTTGGGAACAGAAAGAAGCCTTGATGTATTGAAAAATATGCAAGATTTCTTGTCTGAAAAAATTACGATTTTGAATAATGTTTCAGCTAAAAGTTTAATAGTCGAATGCGAACAGGTAAAAGGAATAGAACTGGATAACGGTGAAACAATTCGAGCTGAATACACAATTATCGCTCCGGGAAGAGAAGGTGCAGATTGGCTTACAAAAGAATTCGCCAAAAATAAAATCGGTATGGTAAACAATGCTGTTGACGTCGGTGTCAGAGTTGAACTTCCTGCCCCTGTATTTGAACCGTTGACAGATAAATTATACGAATCAAAATTGATCTACAATTCACCGACTTTCGGGGATGAGGTCAGAACCTTCTGTATGAACCCAAATGGCGAAGTCGTTCAAGAAAATTACAACGGTATCGCAACAGTAAACGGTCACAGCTACGCAGAAAAGACAACCAATAACACAAACTTTGCACTTTTAGTAAGTGAAAAATTCACAGAACCGTTCAAAGAACCAATCCAATACGGACAACACATCGCAAGCCTCGCAAATATGCTCGGAGGCGGAATTTTAGTTCAAAGGTTCGGGGACTTGCTTGACGGCAGACGTTCTACTCCTGAAAGGATTAAATCAAGCGTGCTCACTCCGACCTTGACTTGTGCGACCCCTGGAGATTTGAGTTTGGTAATTCCTTACAGACAAATGACAAGCATTATTGAAATGCTTTATGCACTTGATAAGGTTTGCCCTGGAACAGCTTCAAGATACACCCTTTTATACGGTATTGAGGTTAAATTCTATTCAGCAAGAGTAAAATTGACAAATGAACTCGAAACCGAAGGAGTTAAAAACCTGTTTACAATCGGTGACGGTGCAGGTGTAACAAGAGGTTTAATCCAAGCCTCCGCATCCGGAGTCCACGTTGCCCGAGTAATTTGTGGGAGATAGTAGAGCACACGTCATCCTGAGGAGCAAAGCGACGTGAGGATCGCATAATCGTGATAGGTGACGGTGATGCGATTCTTACGGCACTACGTGCCTCAGAATGACATGTGGTTTTACTCTTCTTTCTCTTTCTTTCACGAATTGTAACATTTCCTTAACATATCACATAAATCTTTAAAGTTTTCAGCAAAATGTGCCGATAGATATAGTGAAGAATATGTTACGATAAGAAAATTGAAAGGAAAAAGTCGGCAACTATGGGAATGGCAGCATCACAAGCTAGATTGTTATCAATCACATCTCGTATGTCTGATAATGAGTTGAGATCTCAGCTTATTAACAATGCGAAGATGCGTTTGACCACTGACAGTTCAAAAGCCAGTGAAAAATATCTTGCTGCTTTGAACGAAGCTCAAATGATGTTCTCTAACTACGATACAGCAGGCAATTCTCAATACCAACAATTAACTTTCAGCAACTTGACTTCTTACAGTGCTTATAACAACCAATACGGTCTTGTTAACAAGAGTGGTCAACTTTTGATTTCTGAAAATGATGCTTCTAAATACACTGATGCTATCGCAAAAGCTAAGGCAGATCCTGATGTTGACGTTAACGACCCTGATTCTGTAAATTCTAAAGCACTTGAAGAATTCTTGAAATCTTATGGTCTTGAAAAAACTACAACTTATTTTGATAATTCTGAAATTACCTCTATTGACCCAAATATCAAAAAAATCTATGAAGGTGATATGGAATTTGAATATGGCGTTGATGCAAACGGTATGCCAAAGGCAGACCGTATAAGCGGTATTCATTATGGTTATGACGAATCTCTCAAAACAAAAGATTATGGTATTTACAAATCTTTGTTAGATGATTACTCTTCTGCAAAACAAAACTGGAAAGCAGTTTCTAAACAAGCTGAACAAGCTTACGTCAAGAACTTGTCATCTACAGGTGGCGACTATGAAAAAGTTTACCAAAATGCAATAGAATGGTCAAACTCACTTGAACCACAATATGATAAAAACGGCAACATTACAGGTTATAAAGAGGGCAATGAAGTCCATGATGTAGGAACTGAAGTTGACAAAGCTAAAGACTTCTTGGGCTATATGAAGCAGTTCTACACGAATGTTGGTAGCAAATGGCTTGATAAAGACGGTGTAAATAAACCTTTCCATGACACTATGGAGTGGTACTTTAGCTTGGAAAGTCTGATGAATTCCGGTAATCCAACTTACTCAAAACCAACCCAAGCGTACGTCCGTGACGGCTATACTCCTACACTGACAGCAGTATACAAAAAAGATGCCAACAATAATGACACCAACGAAATTGACTACTATGTCTATACAATTTCTACAGCGGATCAGGTTAATTACCCGACTTCTGATACGGTATATCCTGATCAAAAGTGGACTGATGCAGACGGAAATGAAATCACTGTTCCTGTAAAAGAAATTAAAGAACAAAAAATTTCAGAAGAAGAATTTGTTCAATCAATTGCTGATATGTACAGATTTTTCCAATCAGAAGTTCTTTCACAACTCAATCCTGAAGATCCTACCTTCAGAGCAATGTACGTACAACAAGCCGGTAAAAATAAAACCGGCAAGGAAAAAACAGATGCAGAGATCCAAGCTGAAAAGAAATACAACAATGCTTTCACAAACTACAAAAACGCCTCTAAAAATTTGTCCTTGTTCATCTTCGGTAAAGATGTCGGCAACAGCACTCAATATGACAAACTCGATGATATGGAATGGATTTTGTACGGTGATTGGAAAAATCCAAATGATCCTTCAGAAGGCAGAACCAACCAACCTGTAGGCCCTACAACAGCTATCGACACCTCAGAAGGTGGCATCACTTACGACTTGACTTTTGCCATTGATAATAGTCTTAAAAAAGAGGATTTGCCTTACAGAGCTAACTTCCAAGTTGTAAAAGACATCTATCTTTCTGAAAAAATGATTGAAAAATATGGTGCTCCAAAATATACTTGGATTGACAAAAACAACCCTGACGAAAACGCAGAAAAGAAAGCTGCATGGTACACCAACCTTTTCAACAGAATAAACGAAGGAGGCTACCAAGCTCTCGAAACAGGACTTGCACATAGTGCAGAATGGATTAAGTTCGCATTGGAAAGTGGTTTGGTTTCTATGGAACAAGTCGACGTAAAAAAACAATGGATTTCTACAATGTATTCAAATTGCAGCAACATTACAGAATCTCAAGTTGACGTTGACATCACTGTTGCAGAGGCTGAATACAACAAAACAATGAACGAAATCGAAGCAAAAGACAAACGCTACGATATTGAGTTAAAAAACATCGACACAGAACACCAATCACTTCAAACAGAATACGAAACAATTAAATCAGTAATCGACAAAAACGTAGAACGTAACTTCAAAATGTTCCAAGCATAACGCCTAAACATATTTGAAGAATACATGCTCATCATTATTCAGACGCTGATATCCGTTCTTCAAATAAAAATTTTCTGTTTTAGATGCAGAAATGATTTCCAGCCTTTGTCCTTTATAAATTTCCTCGATAAATTTAAGCATTGCCATTCCAATATGCTTAAAGGCAGGTTGAACTTTGTTCAAAAAATTCGGATTTGTTTGCAAATAGTCTAAATTTTTAATTGCTCCGAAAGTTGTACTGGTTTCAGCAATACCTAAGATATCTTCCGGCACGAGTTTTTCAAAATTATCTTTTTGCTTAGTAATAGCAAAAAACGACGGGCGATATTCCTCAAAATATCCATCAAAATCTTTGGCATCATAATAAATATCACCGGAATAGTTGCCATGTCCCCACAACTCGTGCAAATCTTTCAAGGATTGTAAATCTTTTTTACTCTTTGGCGACAGTTCAACACAACTAACCGTCTTCTGCAAATACTTCCCTGTCTCTGTAGACTTCAACACAGTTGCAGGTGATATAAATTTTGCGGTAAATGATATGTTATTCTGCATCTTACATACCTCCGAACATACAAACCCTCTAAATAAAAATTTTTGCTTATTTTTAAGCATTAAGGCTAAGAATTTTAACAAATTTTAATCTTTTCGTACAATGTTTTTGCAATCAAAGAGGTTAGAATAATAAATGTAAATCCTCAACTCTTCTGATTGCTCAGTATTTGCCCTGTCAGTTTTAGGCAGGGCTTTTCTTATGCCCGAGCTGAGGCACAAAAAAACCGCCACCTAAGTGACGGCTTTTTAAGTTTTTGTTTTACCGAACTATTGCTTCAAGAAAGATTCATAGTTTCTGGCAAGCAAATGTGATTTCACCTGATTTATCAAGTCCAGAGCAACACCAACCATGATGATTAAAGATGTTGCACCAATACCTTGCAAGGTTTTGATATTGGTAATGTAACTTGCAAATGACGGGACAAGTGCAATTATACCAAGCCCGATAGCACCGATAAATGTGGTTTTTGTAAGAATTTTATCAAGTGCTTCCGCAGTCGGTTTGCCCGGTTTAATCCCCGGGATTGAAGAACCGTATTTTTTGAGGTTCTTAGCAATATCTTTCGGCTGCATATTCGGCATAATCGATGCGTAGAAGAACGTCAACCCTACGATAAACAAGAAATACAAGATATAGTAAGGGATTCCGTCCGGACTCATCCACTGAGTTAAGGTTACGACAAAATTTTTAACAGCTTCGCTCTTAAAATTAGCTTGTCCGACCAAACTCAATACTGTCGACGGGAAAAGCAAAATTGCTACCGCAAAGATAATCGGCATAACACCGCCCGGATTAAGCTTAAACGGAATAAACGAGTTCATACCGCCGTAAACCTTGTTTCCGACTTGTCTTTTCGGGTTAACAATAATAACTTTTCTAACAGCTTCCTGCATAATTACAATGAAAATCATTGCTGCAAAGAAGATTGCAAGTAACACAACCAGCCCCATCTGCATAGCTGTTGAGTGAACCACCATTTGGTAAGTTCTTTGAGCGTAAACCGGAATACCGGAAATAATACCGATAAAGATGATTAAAGAACCACCATTTCCGATACCTTTCTCCGTAATCAATTCAGAAAGCCACATAACAAGCATTGCACCTGCCGTCAAAACGGCAACAGAGCTTATTACAAACATTCCGAACGGAATTCCCGGAATTACAGCCCCCGGAAGATGTTTCATGTAAACCATAAAAATGGTTGCCTGAAATACTGACAAAACTACCGTAAAAATACGGGTATATTGCATCAGTTTACGTCTTCCCGCTTCGCCCTCTTCGGTTTGTAATTTTTCCAAAGAAGGGATAACTACAGATACGAGCTGAATGATAATTGATGCGGTAATAAAAGGTCCGATACCTAATGCAAAGATAGATACGTTACCCAACGCACCACCGGTGAACAGGTCTAAGAAACCGATAATATTGTTACCTTGAGCAATGTTTGAAAATACTTCGTTATTAATACCAAATATAGGCAACTGAGCACCTAATCTGAACAAAGCAATCATTGCAAAGGTGAACAAAATCTTCTGTTTCAAGCCTGATGCCTGCCACATTGACATTAAGTCCTCTGTTGAAGGCATTTTCATTCCCTGTGACATTATACTAACTCAACCTTTCCGCCTGCAGCTTCGATTTTAGCTTTAGCAGCAGGAGTTACATAATTTGCTTTAACATTTACGGCAGTTTTGATGTCGCCGTTGCCCATAATTCTCAAACCTTCAGAAGATGGGTGAATTCTTTTAGCTTCTTTTAAAGATTCCAAAGATACTTCGCTCAATTTGTAAGCGTCAAGTCTTGAAACGTTAACTTCTGCATAGTTAATTTTGTTGATAACTTGGAAGCCTTTCAATTTCGGCAATCTTCTGTAAGCAGGCATCTGACCGCCTTCAAAACCTCTTTTAGAAGCACTTCCTGATCTTTGACCTTCACCGTTGTTACCACGGCAAGAAGTTTTACCTCTGCCTGAAGAACGACCTCTACCTACTCTTTTGGTTTTGTGAGTTGAACCTTCTGCAGGTCTTAAATCTTCTAATGATATATTATTTGTCATTTTATTAATCCTTCTTTCTTTATTGCTGTAACTAGTCTACGATTTGAACAAGGTGAGAAACTTTGTTTACCATGCCCAAAATTGTAGGTGAATCATAGTGTTCAACAACTTGATCTTTTTTAGTAATACCAAGAGCTTTGATAACTTTTCTTTGAGTTTCGGTAGTACCGACCAAACCTCTTGTAAGTTTAATTTTAATTTGTTTATTTCCAGTTTTTGCCATTTTATTAATCCTTTTGTTAAAAGTTATATTCATTCCGAGAGATTTTGAAAGTCGAAAGCTGCTCGGACAGCTGTATTTATGAACTTTCTAAAATGTACTTCAAAAAGTACGGGCTAATCAATTAGCCGAGTTGACTAATTTAAGAATTCAGCCATTGACAAGCCGCGTCTTTTAGCAACTTCAGTAAACGGAGTTAATTTTTTCAAAGCGTCCAAAGTTGCGTTAGCAGCGTTAAGCGGAGATTTTGAACCTAAAGATTTTGACAAGATGTTGCCAATACCTGCGAGTTCAAGAACTGAACGAACAGCACCACCTGCGATAATACCGGTACCTTCAGAAGCAGGTCTTAACATAACTTCGCCGGCACCTGATCTACCAATAATCGGGTGAGGAATAGTTGTTTTGAAAATAGGAACAGTAATAAGATTTTTTCTACCGTCAGCAATAGCTTTTTGGATAGCGATGATAACTTCAGAAGCTTTAGCACAACCGACACCAACTTGACCTTTTTGGTTACCGACAATAACAATAGCTCTAAAGCTCAATTTTTTACCACCTTTAACAACCTTAGTAACACGGCTGATTTGAACAACTCTTTCAGTCCATTCGCTTTGAGGTTTTTCTTCAGTAGTTTCGATTTTTTGTTTTCTACCGCGACCGCGTCTGCCTCTGGCAGGTTTTTCGTCGTTAGTTGCTTCAGCAGGAGCAGCAGTTTCTTCAACTGTTTCAGTAGCTTCAGCTTTTAATTCTTCTTTGTTTTCTAAATCCATTGATTTTACCTTTCATTTAAAACTTTCATTCTGAGGCTTTTCAAAAGAGCCTTCGAGTAAATGCTCAGAATGAGGAATTCCTAAGACTCTTGTTTAAATTTTTGATATAAAATGAATACACCAAACATAACGCTGCGATTGCAACTATTTGAAAATGTATTCGATTAACTTTTCTGACAAGAAAATAATAACATAAAGATATTTTATTTGCAAGTGTTGAACGGAAAAAGTGAAGAGAGAGAGGTTAAGAGTTCTTTATGTTGCTTCGCTCCTCAGGGTGACATGAAGTTGAAGGGTCAATCAAATACAAAAAGCGGACAACATGAAAAATCACATTGTCCGCTAATTTTCGTTCGCTTCGCTCAAAAATAGCTTTGGTGCAACGCACCCGATTTGAACCTATTCACCTATT
>OLGZ01000195.1_pt1 | contig 56788 bp, 55 predicted proteins | sample 1605981 | NCBI WGS metagenome assembly OLGZ01 (sample SAMN03283291) | human gut metagenome | biome: human-associated habitat; material: feces | host: Homo sapiens | place: Peru | collected 2012
GTATTAGTTTTATCTAGTACTTTTGACTCCTCTTTTTTTGGAAATGGAGGTTGATAAAAGTATGAATGAAGAAAAAAAGATTGCTGGCATATATAAAAGAGTTTCTACATTAGATCAAAAAAGAGAGGGTTTTAGTTTACCAGAACAAGAAGAAAAATTAAGAGAGTTTTGTAAATTTAAAGGTTATGAGATTTATAAAGTATATGAAGATGCAGGAATAAGTGCTAAAAATGATAAAAGACCTGCCTATCAAGAAATGATACAAGATATAAAAAATAAGAAGATAAATGTTATTGTTGCTTTTAAACTAGATAGACTTACTAGAAGTGTTTATGATATTGAAAAACTTATGAAGTTTGTTAATGATAATGATTGTGATATAGATTGTATGGCAGATGAATCTAATACTACTACTTCAAATGGTCGAATGGTTATGAGAATAATGACAAGTGTATCTCAAAATGAAATAGAAAAATGCAGTGAAAGAACAAAGTTTGGTATGGTTGGAGCCATAAAATCTGGACATATACCAATACCTAGTTGTTTAGGTTTTAAAAGGGATAATAAAAAGTTAGTGATAGATCCACTTACGAAAGATATTGTAATTAGAGTATTTGACTTATATTTAGAGGGTAAAAGTCATCAAAAGATAGCTAATATATTTAACGAAGAAAAAGTATTAGATAAAACAAATTGGTATGATTCTACAATACAAAAAATACTAGCAAATGAACTTTATAAAGGCGATTTTATTCATGGCAAAAGAACAAAACATTCAACTTACTATGAAAATGTTGTAGAGCCTATTGTATCTAAAGAAAAATGGGATTCTTGCCAAACACAAGCAAAAAGAAATGCTAGACACTATGAAAGGACAGCAACTTATCTATTTATTAATAAACTTAAATGTTCTAAATGTGGTTGTTTCTTAGGTGGATGTGCTAGTACAAAACCTAGTGGCAAGAAATACTATTATTACAAATGTAAAAGTTGCAAAGCGTATTTTACTGAAAAAGACATAGAAGATAGTTTGTTATTACTTTTTAATGAATTATTAAGACAAGATAATTTAATAAATGATTACTATACACCATTTATTAAATCAAAACTTGAAAATAGTGAAATTGATTTTAATAAAGAGATAAAAGAATTAGATAAGCAAATGGATAGAATTAAAAATGCTTATATAAAAGGAATCCTTAAAATAGATGATTTTGATAAAGAAATAAAACATATTGATTTTAAAAGAAATGAACTATTAAATAAACAAAAAGAACAAAAACAATATGAAAGTCTTAGTTTTACTTTAGATGATTTATTAATACTAGAAGATAAGCAAGAAATAGAAATGTTTACTAATCCAAGTAATTATTTAAGTAGTTTTTATAAATGGGATAGTTTAGATAGACAAGAAAAGCAAAAAATAATTGCTAAATATATTGATAACTTAACCACTCTAAAAACGAATAATAAAATCAATATCGTAAATGGAGAATTTAGAAGTTCCTATTTGAAAGATTTAATAGATAACCATAATAATTATAGTGTGCCTTTTAACTTAAGATTATTTAAAGATGAATATGGTTGTTATCTTAATATGAACCATGAAGTAAAAAGTAAAGAAGAAGTTAAAAAATATTTTGATAAGTTATGTAGTACATTAAACGAATATAAATTTAATTACTATGAAATAGATACAGATGATGATCTAAAAGATATAAAATATTCATCTAATATTAATCTAGAAAAAATAATACGATTAATTTCTATAAAGCCAGATAAAAGGTTTAAAAATCAAAATTTAAAATTAGGAGTTATTACACTAGATTTAAGTAATATTCCAAATATTAGTAATGAAACATATAGTAAAATCTTTAAAGACTTAAAAGAAAAATTCAAAAATGAATTAGAATCTCAAAAAACATAATCATCCTACAAAAATCACTAAAAATTAGCATTTAGGATGAAAATCTAAAACAATAAAGTCCCTAAATATAAGAAATAAAAAAGGGATTAACCTTTATATCAACCTACAAAGTAGGATGAATTTCGTAAGTACGAAATAAGACTTGCACATACTTAATTCCTTATTTTATAAGGGATTGATAAGGTATGATGCACAAGTTTCTTATCCTGCTGTTTCATATTTCTCGAGAGTTTTAGTTATTTTCATCCTAAATAAAATAAATAAAGGAGGTAATTTAATTGCATAGATTTAACTTTTATTTACCAATAGAATTATATGATAGAATAAAATTAATGGTAAAGTTCTATGGTATATCAACTACTAAAATGATGGTTCAGTTATTAGAAATAGGTTATATCAAAATGTTAGATTCAAAAGAAAAAGAAATATGAGTTTTATGGATTCATATTTCTTTTATGATCTGCCCGATTAATTGTAATTTATTCACAACTGCCATTATGTAATTCAAAATAATCTTTGATTATATCTATCACTTCTTTAGCATTTGTTGCTTTTTCTGTATCCACATTCTTCATAATGTATTCATCTCCATCAACAGATAATATTCTATAATTATCTCCATAGTTTACATTATAAAAGTATTTATTATACTTTAGAGAACAAGCTACATATAAACTTCCTTTAGCATCACTCTTTGTATTATTGAAACCAAATAAACTAAATTTATAAATAATTCCAAAGGCGATTGCAAGTGCAATAATAATTGTTATTAAAATAATTATTATTTTCTTATTTCTCTTGTTATTTTTAACATTTTCATCAATATTCTTTATCATTTTTTTATCACCTTTTAACAAAATATCTAGAGAAACATTAAATTTATCACTCATCTTTATAAGTGTTTCAATATCTGGATAACTTTTAGAGTTTTCCCAACTAGATATAGTCTGTCTAGTTACATTAAAAATCTCTGCAAAATCTTCTTGAGACATTTTGTTATCCTTTCTTATATCTAATATTTTTTTACCCAGATTCATAATTTTCCTCCTTCCAAAAATATTTTATTAATAAAGTATTAAATAATCTATCAAAGATTCTTTACAATATTATTGTTTTTAGCAAAGATTCTTTGCTTTTCTACAAATTGTAATTTTTTATTCAATAGTAAATTCTACTGCTACATTGAAAGTTTCGTATTTTCCTTCTTCGTATTCATAGTCAATTTCTTTTATAATTCTGTAAGTTCCTTTTGCAAGTTTACCATATCCATGTTTCCAATTTATTTCAATTTCATTACTTTCTCCTGGTTTAATTCCATAAGCAGGCATTGTAAAATCTAATTCAACATTTATATGATGCCATTCTCCATCCTTTTTTATCTCAATTTCATAAGGGGTTCCATATTGAAAATTTTTAGCACTATTATTAGTTAAAACTAGAGTTGCACTTTTATTTGTTAATGTTCCCTCTTTAATAGTCATTATAACATCATTTTGTGAAACCTTAATATCAGACTTATTCCCTATATCAAATTCATTTTTTGACTTTCCACAACCTGTCATCCCCAATACCAGAACCCCACATAATAAAATAGTTAAAATTGCCTTTTTCATAATCATTCCTCCATTTCAACAAATTACTATTTGTCTGTCAAATCTATTTTATCATATATTTAATTTTTAATAAATATTTTGAGATTCACTTCCATTAAAATAATTATCATGCTATACTTATATCAGTTAGTAATTTATTACTGCCTATAATTATTTACTTTAAAAGTTGTTGTACTACAACCTTTGTGGCACCAGTAAGTAATCTGTCCAGACCTGTATAGTTTAGGACTTAGATATAGAAGTACCAATTTCTAATTAGAAGTTGGTACTTTTTAATTGTTTAAGTATAGGAAGTCGGATAAAATTATAATTAAAACAAATAAAAATAATTTCACTATTTCAAATGATAATATCGACAAAATTAAAAAATATATTGATCAAACTAACGACACTACTTCTAATTTAAGAGATTCCAATGATATAAATATGGTTTTTAAAATAATTCAAATTTGACTTTTTTAATAATTTTTGTATAATAGCTTGTTAAAGAGGTGGAATTATGAAGAATTTAGCTATTAATGGAAATGTGTATAATAATATTTTTAAATATAATGATAAATTACTGTTAAAATATTCATCTAAAGGTTTGGCGGCTTGGGAACATTTGATGAAAAAAGATATGAGTTATGCTAATTTACCCGTTGATATATCTCAATTAACAAGTGATGAAAAAAAAGAGTTTCCAACTGCTAATTCTAAAATTCTTTTACCTTATTATGATGATTATAAATCCTTTACAGATGAAAATTTTACAAAAAAGCTAAGAACTAAAGACATATTAGATTTATATTTAAAGCATATAGAGATTTTAAAAGATATGCAACTTAAAGATGTCTATTTTTGTGATTTACATTCAAGTAATATTATGTTGAATGAAAACTTTGATATAAAATTTATTGACTATGATTTATGTATAGTTGATGATATTATTGAAGATAATGTAAAAGCCTTATTAAATTATGACATGCCTATTAGTGAATTAAAAAATAAAGCTCAACTTGAAGGAAAAAAAGCTCTTTTAAAAATATATTTAAATTATTTGTCTACTGGGTCTTTCAAACCTATAAAATCTTTAAAATTATCTTTACTTGGTTTACGATTAGATGATTACTCTCTTAACAATATTTTAAAATATTTAGATAAAAATAATAAGTTAGATTCCTCTTATTATCTGGAAGATATTATTTTGCATTTAAAAGAAATCAATTATGAGTCACCAAGCCTATCTTTTAGAAAATACATGTAATATGCATGTATTTTTTATTAAAAACTAAATTTTTATTTACATACAAACGAATGTATGGTAATATTTATATATATTAATATAAAGAAGGTGTTATTTTGTATTCTTATATGAAGGGAATAATAACTGATATTGAAGCAAATTATATTGTACTAGAAAATAATAATATCGGTTATTTAATATATGTTTCAAATCCGTATTCATATAAAATAAATGATGAAATCATCATTTATTTGCATGAACAAATAAAAGAAGATGAAGATACTTTATATGGATTTAAAACTAAGGATGAAAAAAACTTATTTTTAAGATTAATAAGTGTTAAGGGCTTAGGGTGTAAAATGGCTCTTCCTATGCTTAGTGGAAATAAAAATTCTGTTTTAAAGGCGATAGATGATGGTGATATAAATTACTTAAAGAAGTTTCCTAAGATAGGAGATAAGGTTGCAAGGCAAATAATTCTTGATTTGAAAGGTAAGCTTGCGAGTGATGACAAAAATGTTAGTGCAAATAATTTTGAAGAACTTTCCGAAACTCTTAAGTCTCTTGGATATAAAACTAATGATATTAATAAGGTATTACCTAAATTAGATGCCTCTCTTTCTTTGGAAAAGCAAGTTAAAGAAGCTCTTAAGTTATTATTAAAATAAGAAAGGATTAAATTATGGATAATAGATTGGTTACGGGAGATAAATTAAAGGAAGATGGTTTTGAGTCTAGTATTAGACCACAAACAATTGATGAATATATTGGTCAAAAGGATATAAAAGAAAATATAAAAATATTTATGTCTGCCGCTAAAATGAGGGGTGAAGCATTAGACCATGTATTGTTATATGGACCTCCAGGGCTTGGTAAAACAACGTTATCTTACGTAATAGCAAATGAGATGGGAGCAACGATTAAAACAGCCTCAGGACCTGCTATTGAAAAGTCAGGGGATTTAGCAGCTATTTTATCTTCACTAGAAGAAGGTGACGTACTTTTTATTGATGAGATTCATAGAATTCCAAGATTTGTTGAGGAAATTTTATACTCAGCAATGGAGGATTTTACGCTTGACATTATAGTAGGAGCAGAAGGCTCTAATCGTAATATAAGAATTGATTTGCCACATTTTACGCTAATTGGTGCAACAACTAGAGCTGGAGATTTATCAGCACCCTTAAGAGATAGATTTGGAATTGTTTCTAAACTTAATTATTACACTGCTGATGAAATAACGGAAATCATTAAAAGAAGTGCTAGAGTTCTTAATTTAACAATTGAAGAAGACGCGGCACGAGAACTTGCTAATAGATGCAGAAGAACTCCTAGAATTGCAAACAGGTTACTTAAACGCGTTAGTGATTTTGCTTTAGTTAAAGGTGATGGGACAATAACACTTGATATTACTAAGTATGCTCTTGATTCGTTAAAAGTTGATAAGTTAGGTTTAGATGAAGTCGACTATGAATTATTAAAAACCATAATTTATAAATTTAATGGTGGTCCTGTCGGTGTTGAAGCAGTTGCGGCATCAATTGGTGAAGAAGTATCAACGATAGAAGACGTTTGTGAGCCTTATCTTTTACAGATAGGTTACTTAAAAAGAACTCCAAGAGGAAGAATAGTAACAGATTTGGCTTATAAGCACTTAAACATTTCAAAAAATGGTAAGTAATTGCTATTTTAATGAAAAAAGATTATAATAAGTACTTGTTTAGTATTTATTATTTTTTCATTTGGAGGGGAATTTATGAAAACAGAAGATTTTGATTATGATTTACCAAAAGAGCTAATTGCACAAACTCCTTTAAAAAACAGAAATGCATCACGAATGATGGTACTTGATAAAAAAACTGGTGAGTATGATGACAAACATTTTACTGATTTAATAGATTACCTAAATCCAGGTGATACATTAGTATTAAATGATACAAAGGTAATACCAGCAAGACTTATTGGACATAAACCTGAAACTGGTGCCGTAATAGAAGTATTAATGTTAAAGGATTTGGGCGATGATGAATGGGAGTGTTTAACAAAGCCTGCTAAAAGAATAAAAGAAGGGACCATTGTTAAGTTTTCCGATGAGTTATCTTGCAAGTGTACGTTTGCTGGTAAAGATGGAATAAGACATTATAAGTTTATTTATGATGGTATATTTTTAGAAATATTAGATAGATTAGGTGAGATGCCACTTCCACCATACATTACCGAAAAACTAGATGACAAAAATAGATATCAAACCGTTTATGCTAAGAATCCAGGATCAGCAGCTGCACCAACGGCAGGGCTTCATTTTACTAAAGAGTACATAGAAAAGGTAAAGGAAAAAGGCGTAAATGTAGCTTATGTAACATTACACGTTGGACTTGGAACTTTTAGGCCTGTAGTTGTTGAAGATGTTACAAAACATGATATGCATTCTGAGTATTACATATTAAGTAGTGAAGTAGCTGATTTACTTAATAAAACAAGAGATGCTGGTAAAAGAATAGTTGCGGTAGGAACAACATCGACTAGAGTGCTTGAAACCGTTGCAGATAATAAAGGCCATTTTAAAATGCAAAGTGGAAATACCAAGATATTTATTTATCCTGGTTATAAATTTAAAGCTATAGATTGTTTGTTAACTAATTTCCATTTACCAAAATCAACTCTTATAATGTTAATTAGTGCTTTAGCTGGAAAGGATAATGTTCTTAGGGCATATAAACATGCGGTAGAAGAAAAATATAGGTTCTTCTCGTTTGGAGACTGTATGTTTATAAAATAACGAGGTGAAATATGTCAAAGATAAAATATGAATTAATTAAAAATAATAAAGATGATAAAAACGTAAGATTAGGTATATTGCACACTAATCATGGGAGCTTTGAAACACCAATATTTATGCCTGTTGGAACACTTGCTAATGTTAAAACATTAATGCCTGAAGAGTTAAAGGCTTGCGGCTCTGCAGTTGTACTTTCTAATACATATCATTTATGGTTAAGACCTGGAGAGGATGTTGTAAAAAAAGCTGGTGGGCTTAATAAATTTATGAATTATTACGGACCAACTCTTACTGATTCTGGGGGATTTCAAGTGTTTTCTTTGGCAAAAAATAAAAATAAAGATATAACTGAAGAAGGTGTTCATTTTAAGAGCCACATAGATGGTAAAAAACTATTTTTAACTCCAGAAAAATCTATTGAAATACAAAATAAGTTAGATTCTGATATTGCGATGAGTTTTGATGAATGTGCTCCATATCCTGAAACTAGAGAGTATATTCAAAATTCCATGAGAAGGACACTTAGGTGGGCTAAGAGAGGAAAAGATGTTTTTAATAATCCTAATCAATCTTTATTTGGTATTGTTCAAGGTGGTGAATTTGAGGATTTAAGAAAAGAAAGTGCTATAGAAACTGTTAAAATGAACTTTGATGGTTACTCTGTTGGCGGAACTTCTGTTGGTGAACCTAAAGATATTATGTACAATATGATAACTTATTCAACTAAGTATTTACCTCTTGATAAACCAAGATATTTAATGGGTGTTGGTGAACCTATTGATATTTTAGAAGGTGTATCACGTGGTATTGATATGTTTGATTGCGTTTTACCAACAAGAATTGCAAGACATGGTAATTGTTTTACTAGGCATGGAAAAATTAATATTAAAAATGCAAAATATAAAGAGGATTTTACACCTCTTGATAATGAATGTGACTGTTATACATGTAAAAATTTTACAAAAGCCTATGTTAGACATTTAATAACTTCTAAAGAGGTAAATGGTGGAAGACTTCTTTCAATCCATAACATAAGATTTTTAATAAAGTTAACTGAGGACATAAGAAAATCAATAAAAGAAGATAGATTTTATGAATTTAAAGAAAAATTTATAAAAGAATATAAAAACGATGAAATTAAATAACCTCATCGTTTTTATCATCTAAGTTTTTACCTAGTATGCCCGCAATTAAACTAAACATAAGAAGTACTATGTAGTATATAATGTTTTTTATACCAAAGTGAGCTTTAAAAATAACTAATGATAAAAATAGCATTATAATGAACCATATTAAAAAATAAATAATACCATTTATTATTCCTTTATATTTCATGTTTTTAGAAAAATAAGTACTACCTATAAAAATGGAAGATATGCTAATAAAATATAATAATATATTATTAAATTTATCACCTGTTATATTAAAATAATATAAAATACTAGTTATAAAAGAACCTATTAAAAGAATAGCAAATGAATATAAAAATGCTAAAAAATATTTTTTCAATTTCTCCACCTCTAATAAAATATATTTATTGTATAAAAAATTATTCTAAATAACATAATTTTAATGGTGATAATATGGATTTTTTAATAATTACTTTTAAAACATTTGTAATCTATTTTTTAGTGGCTTTAATATTTAGAATAATGGGAAAAAGGGAAGTTGGACAATTAGGAACATTTGATCTTGTTGTATTTATTTTAATTGCGGAATTAGTAGCTATATCGATTGAAAACAAAAATAATTTTTTTCTTAACTTAATACCAGTATTAATTTTGGTGATTCTTCAGGTTGTTATTTCTAAGTTATCTTTAAAAAGTGTGAAGTTTAGAAAATTTATAGATGGAACACCTACAATTATCATAAAAAAAGGAATAATTGATTTTAAAAATATGGTGGAACAAAGATATTCATTAGATGATTTATTATTACAATTAAGAGAAAAAGATGTAAGTGATATTAGTGAAGTAGATTATGCGATACTGGAGATTAATGGCAAATTATCTGTGTTTAAAAAGAAAGATAATAATAGAAATACTTTCCCCCTTCCTATAATTATAGATGGTAAAGTTGATTTTGATAATTTATATAGTATTAAAAAAAGTAATAGTTGGCTATTAAACACACTTATTAATAAGAATATAAAAGTAGAAGATGTTTTTTATTCATTTTATCAAAATAACGAGTTATATATAATAAAAAATAGCGAAGCTAAAAATTAACACCTATTGGTGTTTTTTATTTTAATTATTGTTTATTTATATAAGATATGCTATAATTTATTAGTAAAATAGGAGGGGATATTAGTGGACGAGAAAGATAAGCAAATGAAAGAAGCGTTAGATGATATTTTTGGTGATGATGTAATAGAAATAAAGGATACAAATGATGATAATTTAACTAATACTTCTTTAAATATTCCAAATATATCTAGTAGTGAAATTATAGCACCAACTTCTTTGGACAATGAAAATAATATTCAAGAAACCACAGAAAAAGATAATGATATATCATATAAAAAAATAATTTTATATTTTTTAATTGGTTTTGTGTTGGGCTTTATACTTATATATATTATAGTTAATTTTGTTTTGAATAAAGAAAAAACAATTAATTGTTCTTATAGTGCAAATGATCTGGGATATAAGATTACTGATGAATATAAGATAAAATATAAAAATAATACTATATTAAAAGTTGATGGTAGTTATATTTATACTGCAAAAACAGAAGAATATAAATCACAAATAGAGTACATTAAAAATGAAAAAATACCCGTTATCATAAATTCAAATGGTATGAAAGGTTTTACTTACCTTTATGAAGTAAGTGATAGTTATTTTAAAGTTAATAGTTATCTTGTTTACGATTTATTTGAATTTGATAAAATAAATAAAATTGATCAAAAAAATATGCCAATTAGTTATTTTAAAATAACAAGTGATAAAAGTGTGAAAAAATTAAAGAATGAGCTCATTAATAAAGGTTATACATGTAATTTAAGCAAATAACATATTTAATTATTTTAAAATTGTGATATAATATCAAAAGCGAAGGAGTTGAAGTAACTTGAGAGAATTAACTGAACAAGAAATAGTAAGAAGAGGAAAATTAGAAGAAATAAAAAAGGTATGTAATCCTTATCCTGAAAAGTATGTAAAAACTCATTCTTTAAAGGACGCTGCTTTGTTAGATGATGGTGTAACAGACGTTAAGGTAGCAGGAAGAATTGTTTTTGCAAGGAAAATGGGTAAACTAAGTTTTATTCGTATAAGGGATTTAGAGGGCTCTATTCAGCTTGAACTTAGAGTTGATATAGTAGGTGAAGATAAATATAGTTTCTTTAAAAAACAAATTGATACTGGAGATTTTATAGGAGCAACAGGTGAAATGTTTACAACTCAAACTGGTGAAAAAACCTTAAGAGTTAATGATTTTACATTTTTAGGTAAAGCACTTCGTCCACTTCCAGATAAATTTCACGGCCTTAATGATACAGAATTAAAATATCGTCAAAGATATGTTGACTTAATATCTAATGAAGAATCTAGACGTGTATTTTTAGGAAGAAGTAAGTTATATGCATTTATACATGAATTTCTTGGAGAGAATGGCTTTTTAGAAGTTGAAACACCAATACTTCAAACGGCTGTGTGTGGTGCTGCTGCTAAACCATTTTATACTCATCATAACGCACTTGATATAGAATGTAATTTAAGAATAGCACCAGAAACATATTTAAAACAATGTATAGCAGGTGGTTTTGATAAGGTATACGAAGTTGCAAAATGTTTTAGAAACGAAGGTATGGATACACAACATCTACAAGAATTTACTCAAGTTGAATGGTATGCATCATACTGGAATTTTGAAGATAATATAAATTTTTATCAAAAATTTATCAAAGCTTTATTAATTAGATTAGTTGGAACAACGAAAATAGATTATCAGGGCGTAACTTTAGATTTTGGCAAGGATAATTGGGATAGAATAAATTATGTAGATGAAATGCGCAAGATTTTTGGGTTTGATTTTCTTATAGTAGATGATCCTAAAGAATTAAAAGATAAGATCGTAGAAAAGGGTTTATTTACGTATGAAGAATTAGAAGAATATAAATCTGTTAGTCAAATAGTTGACTTTGTTTATAAGAAAAAGATTCGTGAAGAAATTGTTCAACCTACTATTATGTATAATTATCCTGCAATGCTTATTCCTCTTGCTAGAAGAAATGATAATGACAGTAGAATAATTGATGTATTTCAAGTTGTAGCATGTGGTAGTGAGCTTTGTAAAGCATATTCTGAGTTAGTTAATCCAATTACACAAAGAAAAACTTTTGAAGATCAATTAAAGGCTAAGGCACAAGGTGATGAAGAAACCATGGATTTAGACGAAAACTTTATGCTTGCAATGGAACAAGGTATGCCTCCAATTTCAGGATTAGGTTTTGGAATTGATAGATTAATGATGATCATATATAATCAACCATCTATAAGAGATGTAGTTTTATTTCCTCTTATGAAACCTGAAATTGATAATCCAAACGAGAAAAAAGAAGATTAATTCTTCTTTTTCTTTATTTAAAAATATATTTATGGTACAATATGTAATGTTATGAAATAGTAAAGGAGTATTAATTATGTTTATAGGATTTTATGGCGCATCAGTTTTACTTACTTATATAGGACTTGCGTTTTCAGTAACAGGAATGGTGCTTGCATTTTTAGGTCATATTCCGGCCGCTGTTATGTGCCTTATTTTAGCGGGAGTTTGTGATATGTTTGACGGAACAGTTGCAAGAGCTTGTAAAAGAAGTGATTTAGAAAAAAAATTTGGGATTCAAATAGATTCGTTAGTAGATACAGTATCTTTTGGCGTTTTTCCAATTATTTTGGGAATTTCTATGGGATTTACAAGTAAACTAAATATACTAGTATATATAATTTATGGTTTAGCTGCAGTTATTAGACTTGCTTATTTTAATGTATTAGCAGAAGAAAAAACGGTATTTAATAAGAAGAAAAAAGAAAAAGTTTCTTATTATTTTGGTCTTCCAGTAACTAGCATAGCAATTATTTTACCATTTACTTATAATTTAAATATATTTATGCATCCAAGGGTTTTTGTTAAAGCATATCCACTTGTTATGCTTATGACTGCAATTTTGTTTGTCCTTAATATTAAAATTAAAAAGCCTACTGGTTTATGGTATGTTATTTGTTCTATCTTAGCGGTAATAGAAATAGCTATCATATCAGCGGCAATGAGATAATGAGAAAAGCTTATAAAGATAATCCCAATTTAGGATTATCCTTTTTGTATAATACTTACTTAGGTAGAATAATTTTAAAACCGCTTGTTAAGAATAAAAAAATATCATCTGCCATGGGAAGATTTATGGATTCTAAATTATCAAGGATTTTAATTAAAAGATTTGTTATGAAAAATAAAATTAATTTAAGTGATTATGAAAATAAAAATTATATTAGTTTTAATGATTTTTTTATAAGAAAGATTAAAAAAGGCAAAAGAAAGCTTAATAATGATCAAGACGTTTTTTCATCAGTTTGTGATTCTAAGCTTACGGTATATAAAATAGACAATAAACTGACATTTAAGGTTAAGAATTCCACTTACAATATAAGCTCAGTAATAAAAGATAGCAAATTAGCAAGTGAATATAAAAATGGATATGTATTTATATTTAGATTATCTCCTAATGATTATCATAGATATTATTATAATGCAAATGGTAAATTACTAAAAAAATATAGAATACATGGTTTCTTTAATAGTGTTAATCCTGTTTCTTATGGTAAATTTAAGGTTTTTAAAGAAAATGAAAGAGAGTGTTCTATATTAGATACAAAGGAATTTGATAAAATAATTTATGTAGAAGTTGGAGCTTTATTAGTGGGAAAAATAGTCAATAATGATTTAGATACATTTAAAAGATGGGACGAAAAAGGATATTTTATGTATGGTGGGTCAACAGTTATTTTGATAGTTAAAGAAAATATTTTAAAAGTGGATAAAGATATTTTAAAAAATTCTTTAGGTGGTTTTGAAACATGTGTTAAATTGGGAGAAAAAATTGCCAAAAAATTATAAAAATACTTTTAAATAAAAAAACTTGTGATATCATAATAATGTGAGGTAAAAATATGAAAGATGAAGAAAAGAAAATAATTAATGATACTGATGTCAAAGAAAATAATATATATAATAATGAGTCTGATAAAGATGACATTAAAGAAAATAATATACCTGATGATGAACCAGACAATATTACAAGGGAAATAAATCTTGATGAGTTATATGATGGTGCAATTAATAATACTGTTGTAATAGATCCCGTAACTCACGATGAGGTTTTAATGGCATCTAGAAAGCCTAATTATACATTTTTGGGAGTTTTACTTTCTATCTTAATACTACTTATTTTTTATTATATAAGTAATAAAACTGAAATAGGAAAAGAAAAAAAGGTAGTAAAACCAAAAACTACTATTTCTTCCAGTGAAAATAAAAAAGAAGGAAAAAGTGGTGAGTTGACATGCAATTATTTATCAAAAAGTGATGCGGAAAGTCAAACTGTTACATATAATTTGCGTTATGAAAAAGAAAAACTGTTATATAGTGAATTTAATTATGTTGTTGTATCTAATTTAGAGAATACTTCTGAGGTAGTTAATGATTTAATTAATAAGTATGAAAATTTTTATATAAATAATTCCTCAAACACCGCAAATAATATTACTTTTGAAAAAAATGAAAAGGGTTTTACATTTAATGTTAAGACGGATTATACAAAAAATAATATAGAATTAAATGAAGCTGGTAGTGAGACTATTTTATATGTTTCACCATCTCCTTCGGATACATACTTATCTCTAAGTGATTCTTATACTAATAAGGGTTTTACATGTTCTTTAACAACCAATGATAAAAAATAGAATATTTAATTTTCTATTTTTTAATTACTGTGTAAAAACTTAAAATAGTACTAATTATTATACCTATTATAATAGAAAATATTAAACTATAAATTCCAAGGCCTAATACTCCTAAAATAAATAATGATGAATATTTAAATAAATTTGATATAATGCTAATAAAGAATAATTTATTAGTTTTTCCTGCTGATAAAATGGCTGCTTGCATGGTAGGATTTAGATATAAAAGTATAAAAAATGGACCTAATATGTATAAATAATTTATACCATAATTTTGTTTATATATTAAATTTAATATTTCGTTTGGAAAAATTAGTAAAACAGTAAGTGATATAATTCCAATTATTAATGATGATATAGTTAATTTTGTTATTTTATCATAATATTTTTTATGGTTTTTATTTTTATATTCCTTAGTTAAATTTGGAAGCAGAGCAGATGAAATAGATAAAAAGAAGAAAGAAGGCATACTTAAAACTGGGATTATATATGAGTTTATTATTCCATATTCTAATAATATATAATCCTTACTTAATCCACTTTTAGTCAATGTGTAATTGAGAATAATTGGTTCTAGAAAAAAACATAATGACCCAATTAATTTAATTAAAGTTGTGGGAAGAGAAATGTTAATAATTTCTTTTTCTATTTTTTTATCATACTTTACGTTTTTATTTCTTATGTATTTTTTAATTTCTATATTCATTATTATTATGCTAATAATTTCTGTTACTAAGTTAAATAATATTATAAAAATTAGTGCGACCTCGTTTGATATGTTAACAGAAATTGGTAAGAGTAAAATAATTAAAATCATTTTAACTATTTCTTCTATAATATTTGATATAGAATTAGGAAGCATTTTTTCTTTTCCATGTAAAAATCCTCTTTGTATACTTGTTGTTGTAACAAAAGGTATTATGAAAATCATAGATAATATTGGCTTAAATAGTATTTCATTTTTAAGAATAAGAGAAAGTTTTTTAGATAATATCAGTATCAATGACATTAATATAATATCTATTATGTATCCTATTTTATATGCTGCAATTAGTATTTTTTTATCATCATGTTTTCCTTCAGCTACAAGCTTGCTAACAGATAGTGGAAGAGAAAATTGACAAATTGTTATAATAAGCATAAAAGTAGGCATAAGCATGGTATATAAGCTTACTATATTTATACCAGCTATTCTTGTATAAATAATTTTTCCAAGCATTCCTATAATTTTAGTTATCAAACCTGATAACAATAATATAAATATATTTTTAATTAATTTATTATCATGAAATTTAATCATGCTAGATTATATGACTATTTTTCTTTTTATTTTACTTTTATCTTTGATTTTAACCTACATATGTTATATAATATTTATTGTGATAAGTAATAATATATACTTGTTATTTAATTATATAGGGAGGAAAATATGAAAAAAAGTTTTGTAAAAAGGATAGCCATTTTTTTTGTGGTAATAGCCTTATTTAGTCTACTTTACATTCCTTTATTTAAGGATTTAAAGTTTGGACTTGATCTTAAAGGAGGTTTTGAGGTTTTATACCAGGTAAAAAGAAGTGATGGTAAAAAATTAACTAGTAATGATATGTCTAGTACATATGATATTTTAAAAAGAAACGTTGATTCTTTAGGTGTATCAGAACCTGAAATTACCATGGAAGGTAATGACAGAATAAGGGTAAAACTGGCTGGTGTAACTGATATAGAAGGTGCAAGAAAGGTTTTATCAAATGTTGCGAATATATCATTTAGAGACGTAGATGATAACTTACTAATGGACTCTAGTGTACTAAGTGGTGCAAAATTATCATATGATGATTCTGGGAAACCCGCTATTTCATTAAAAGTTAAAAATAATGAAAAATTCTTAGAAGCTACTACTAAAGTAAGTGAAAAAAGTAGTGGAAATAACATAATGGTTATATGGTATAATTTTGAAAATGGCGTAAACTCATACAAAAAAGATAAGGAAACATGTGGAAATGAAGGCAGTATGTGTTTATCCGCTGCAACTGTTTCACAGGGTTTTTCAACCGACGTTATAATAACTGGAAATTTTGAAAAGGAAGAGGCTGAAGCTTTAGCTTCTAGCATCAATGCAGGATCTATTTCAACTAAACTTAAAGAAGTTTCAAGTCAAAACGTTAATGCCTCTTACGGAAAAGGTGTTTTAGAGAAAACATTTGTTGCAGGTTTAATAGGAACAATCTTAGTAATATTATTTATGAGCATATTATATAAATTTTCTGGTTTTATTGAAGGTCTATTGTTAATTTTATATATGCTTCTTGTAATGGGTATTTTTTGGCTTGTAGGTGGTGTTTTAACACTTCCTGGAATTGCAGCTTTAGTATTAGGTATTGGTATGGCAGTTGATTCTTGCGTTATTACAAACGAGCGTATAAAAGAGGGATTATTAAATAATAGAACACTTAAAAGTGCTTTAAAAGAGGGTATTAGTGAATCATGGAGCTCTATATTTGATGCTAACATAACTACATTAATAGTTGCTATAGTATTATTTATATTTGGAGAAAGCTCAATAAAAGGTTTTGCAACTATGCTTATGATTACTATTTTTGCAACTATGTTTGTAATGGTATTTATTAATAGATTATTACTAACTAAGTTTGCAAAAACAAGCTATTTTGATAAAAAACCTAATAGTTTTATAAGATATGCAAAGAAAAATAAAGAATCTAAAATAAAATTTGATATTATTAAAATAACTAAAAAATGTTTTATTATTACTGGAACTTATTTGATTATTGGAATTGTATTTTTACTATTAAAAGGTTTCAATTTAGGAATTGATTTTAGATCAGGTTCTGATGTTTCAATTAAAGCTGATAATATAACAGTAAGTAAAATAAAAAAAGATTTTAAAAAGCTTAATTACAATATTGTATCAATTGAAAAGCAGGAAAATGACATTATTTATGTAAGGTTAAATACAGAACTTAAAGAATCTGGAATAAATAAGGTTAATAATTATTTTAATAGAAAATATAATGCAAAAACTGAAATTAACGTAGTTACAGATATAGTCAAACAAGATCTAATAAAAAATGCTTTTTATTCAGTTATAATTGCTTTTATTGCAATAATAATATACATATCATTTAGATTTAAATTCAGCTATGCAATATCATCTATTTTAGCATTGGTTCATGACGTACTTTCTGTTATGATATTGTTTTCAATATTTAAAATAGAAGTAAACGTTATCTTTATAGCTGCTATTTTAACGATTATTGGTTACTCGATTAATAATACTATAGTAGTTTTTGATAGAATAAGGGAAAATACTAAGCTATATAAGGGAAAAATTACCAAAGAAAAACTTAAAGATATAGTAAACGAAAGTATTAGTCAAACCTTCATTAGATCTTTATTTACAACTCTTACAACATTAATTCCTGTTATTTGTTTAATAATGCTTGGATCTAAAGGAATTCTTACATTTAATTTTGCAATAATATTTGGATTGATTTTTGGTTTTTATTCTTCCTTAATTTTAGTGGGTCAAATGTGGTATTTAATTGAAAAAAGGAATTATAAATAAAAAAAGAGGTGTTATAAATTGAAACAAGAAGAACAAGCATATACTCTTGATGATCTTTTAAACAAAGCATGTACTTATATAAAAAGCAATGATGAAATTGATCTTATTAAAAGGGCTTATCTTTTTGCATCTAAAGCTCATAGTGGTCAACTTAGGTTAACAGGTGATGAATATATATTACATCCTTTAAATGTTGCAATGATACTAACGGAGATTTATGCTGATAGTCAAACTCTTGCAACTGCTCTTTTGCATGATGTAATTAATTTTACTGATACTAAAATAGAAGATATAGAAAAAGAATTTGGTAGTGAGATAAAAAACTTAGTAGATGGAATATCTAGAATAAATAAATTATCTTTATCAGCGGATAATGAGGCTTTGGCTTCTTATCATAAAAAAATATTAGTAGGGCTATCCGGTGATGTTAGAATTATTATTTTAAAAATCGCGGATAGGCTTCATAATATGAGAACTTTATGGGCTATTCCTGAACGTAAAAGAAAAGAAAAGGCTAAGGAAACTCTTGAAATATTAGTACCCATTGCACATCGTTTAGGTATTAATCATATTAAAAGTGAATTAGAGGATTTGTCATTAAAATACTATAAACCTGAAGTTTATAATGACATTTTAGAAAAGTTAAGTGAATCAAGACAGGAGCTTGATAAATCCGTTGAAAAAATGATGGATAGCGTATCTAAAATTCTTGATTCAAATAACATTAAACATGAGATGAAGGGTAGAACTAAAAGCGTTTATAGTATTTATAATAAGCTTCAAAAAGGCAAAATGTTTAATCAAATATATGATATTTTGGCACTTAGATATTTAGTTAATACAGAAGCAGAGTGTTATTTGGCGTTGGGACTTATTCATGCCAAATATAAACCCGTTCCCAAAAGGTTTAAAGATTATATTGCAAGGCCTAAAGCAAATGGCTATCAATCTCTTCATACAACTGTATTTGGTGTTGATGGAAAATTGTTTGAAATACAAATTAGAACATATGAAATGGATAAAGTTGCAGAATATGGTTTTGCATCACACTGGTCATATAAGGAAAATGGTATAAATAAAGTAAATGCAATGGAGCAAAAACTTAAGTCATTTAGATCAATAATAGAACTTAACGAACAGCAAGTAGAAGGTGAGGAATTCGTTAATACGGTTAAAAATGAGGTATTTAATCCAAGCAATATTTATGTATATACCCCAAAAGGTGATGTTTTTGAGCTTCCTGTAGGTTCTACTCCAATCGATTTTGCATACCGTGTTCATACAAGTGTTGGACATCAAATGATAGGAGCAATAGTAAATGATAATATAGTACCTCTTGATTATAAACTTAAAAATAATGACATTGTAAAAATTAACACAAATAAGCATAGTAAGGGTCCTTCCAAGGAATGGATTAATATTTGTTTTACAACAAGTGCTAAAAACAAGATAAAGGCTTTCTTTAGTAAGATTGATAAAGAAAAGGTAATATCTGATGGAAAAGATATGCTCCTTAAAGCAATAAGAAGAAAAAAATTATCCATTAGTGATATTATGGATGAAAAAAAGCTTTCTATTGCACTTGATGATTTAGGATTGAATAATGAAAACGAATTATATTATGAAATTGGTTTAGGAAAGTATAAACCTACAACCGTTATTAAGACCATATTAGGAGAAACCGAAGAGGAAAAAAGAGTACTTGATAAGGTACTTAAATATTCTTCTAAGCAAATGGAAGCATCAGGAGATATTATAATAGATGGAATGGATGATTTAAAAGTTTCTTTCGGAGGTTGTTGTAAACCTATTAAAGGTGATCAGATAGTTGGTTACATATCTAAAGGAAATGGAATAACAATTCACCGTAAGAACTGCCATAATATATGTGATATAAATGATAGAATAATTAGTGCATCATGGAATTTAAACAGTCACAAAAAGTATGTTGCAAATGTTTTAATATATACTATTAAAAAAGAAAACTTACTTCTAGATATAATTTCAAAGACAACATCGTTTAATATTGGTATAAAAAGTGTAAATACCATAGTAAATACTGATTATAATGTATATGATATTGATATACTAATAGAGGATACAGATAAATTAAAATCTTATATTTCATCGGTAAGTCAGTTGCCATATGTAACTAGTGTGGAGAGAGGCACTAAATAATGAGAGTTATAGTACAAAGATGCAAAAACGCTTCTGTAAAAGTTAACGATAAAATTATTGGTAAAATTGATAAAGGCTACTTATTGTTTGTCGGTTTTACCAATGGTGACAATGAAAATGTTATAAAAAAAATGGCTAAAAAAATAGTTAACTTAAGAATTTTTGAAGATAAAAATGATAAAATGAACTTATCTTTAAAAGAAGTTAATGCATCTATCTTATCTGTTTCACAATTTACATTATATGCTAAATTAAATGGCAGAAGGCCTTCTTTTACAGACGCTTTAAACTATAATGATGCAAAAAAACTTTATGAATATTTTAATTTAGAGCTTGAAAAGCAAGATGTTAAAGTAGAAAATGGTATTTTTGGAGCAGATATGAAAGTTAATTTATTAAATGATGGTCCCGTTACAATCATTATTGATAGTGAGGATATATTATGAAAAAACAAATAAACTATAAATATTTAAATATATTACTTATTCTCTTAATTATTTATTTGCTTTTTTTAATGAGAGGATTATGGACTAGTGCCTTATCAAAAATACTTAGTATATTAGCACCATTTTTAATAGCGTTTTTAATAGCATATGTATTATATCCTATATTAAAATTTTTAGAAGGTAGAAAAATACCTAAATTAGTTTCTGTATTTTTAATAGTTTTATCAATACTTTTAATCACTGGTTTAACTATTTATTTCGTTGTTCCATTATTTATTAATCAGTTAATTAATCTTTTATCTAGTTTGGGTAAGATATCAAAAGATGTAGCTTTAAAATTTGGCATTGATACTAAGTTATTTAGTGATACTATATCTAAATTTTCTAGTAAAGTTATTAATGGTATTGGTATATATATAACAAATGGTACTCTTTTTGGCCTTTTAAATAAATCAGTAGATTATTTATCTAAAATAATCATTGTATTTATAGTTTCAATTTACTTTTTATGTGATATGTCTAAAATAAGAAAAAAAATTAAAGAATTTTTGGGAAAGCAAAAGAAAAAAACATATAACTTAATAGTAAACATAGATAAGGAAATAACGTCATACTTAAAAGGTCTTGGCATATTTATGATTATTCAGTTTTTTGAATATACGTTTTTATTCTTCTTAATTGGTCATCCTAACTTTTTACTTTTAGGAGTACTAGCTTGTATTACAACTGTTATTCCATATTTTGGTGGATTAATTACCAATATTATAGCTCTTCTAATAGCATCTGTTGTATCAACTAAATTGTTTGTTCTAACTCTTATTGTAACAATTGTATTTCCTAACATTGATGGCTATATAATATCTCCTAAAATATATGGTAAAACAAATAAACTTCCACCACTTTTAACAATTTTTTCCGTATTTGCAGGTGGGGCTTTGTTTGGTTTTTATGGAATCGTTATTGCCGTACCAATAACGATTGTTATACTAGCAATATTTAATTCATACAAACATGAGATAAATAGCAAAATCAAAAAAGTAAAAGTGAACGTAAAATGATTTATTATTTAACAAAATGCTTTCTTTTTTTAAAATAATAATATATAATTTAATTATAGGAGGATATTATGAAAATAGCATTAATTATACTTTTAGTAATAGTTGTACTAATCATACTTTATTTTATTAGTACATATAACATACTTGTTAGTTTAAGAAACAAGGTAAAAGATGGATGGTCACAAATTGATGTTGTATTAAAAAACAGAAATGATTTAATACCAAACATTGTAGAAACAGTAAAGGGATATGCAAAGCATGAAAAGGAAACTCTAGACGCTGTTATAGAAGCCAGAAGCAAGGCAGCTAGTGCTACAACTAAGGTTGATGAAATGAAAGCATCAGGTGAGGTAACACAGGCTTTAGGAAGACTATTTGCTCTTGCAGAAAGTTATCCAGAACTTAAGGCAAATACAAATTTCTTAGACTTACAAAATAAGTTAAACGAAATAGAAGAAAAAATTAGATACGCAAGACAATTTTATAATGATTCAGTATTAACTTACAAAAATAAAATTGAAATGTTCCCATCTAATATAGTAGCTGGTATGTTTAATTTTAAACCAGAAGCTTTCTTTGAAGCTACTGAAGAAGAAAGACAAAATGTACAAGTAAAATTTTAGTCTACTATAAAGTAGACTTTTTTCTTTAAGAAGGGAGAAAAAGAAAGTGAAAAGGTTATTTAAAATAAGTTTTTTATTAATGTTTTTATTTGCTTTTCCAATTATTATTAAAGCAAATTCCATCGATAAAATAGACATGGATATATACGTTGATAAAGAAGGCACAGCTCATGTTACCGAAACTTGGAGTGCTAATTTAAATCAAGGAACAGAAGGTTATAAACCATATTATAATATTGGTGATGCAAAGATAACTAACTTTAAGGTTAGTGAAGAAGATAGAGAGTACACATATGCCGATAACTGGAATACTAACTTAAGTTTTGATGAAAAAGCATATAAAAATGGTATCAACTATGTTAACAATGGCCTAGAATTATGTTGGGGTATATCTAAGTATGGTTATCATAATTATGCATTAACTTACGATATAGAAGGATTTGTTGTAAAACTTAATGATTCAGATATGATATATTGGAGTCTTATTCCATCTGATTTATCAAGTAAGCCAGATGATGTACATATAAAAATATATTCAGATGCATACTTTAGTGATAACGTTCCAGTATGGGGTTATGGTAAAAAAGGTGCAACCGCATACGTATATAACGGTTATATAGAAATGAACTCTGAAGGTACTTTAAATAGTGATGAATACATGGTTATTTTAGCAAAATTTGATAGTGGTACGTTTGATACACAAAACACTATTAATCATGATTTTAAATACTATCAAGATATGGCTAAAAAAGGTTCTACCCCATATAAGAAAAGTTTTTTTAGCAAGATATTTTCATTTATTATTAGTATGATAAGTATAATATTTCCAATAATAATGATTACTCTTGGATTTGGAGGAGCTTTAATTGGTATTAGAAAGAGTAGAAGAACTGTAGGAAGTAAGGAACTTGATTTTGGGCAAAGAGGAAGAGTACTTCCTAAAGATGTTCCAAATATGCGTGATATTCCTTTTAATAAAAATATTTTTAGGGCTTTTTGGATTGCGGAGGCCTACAGAATAGATAATAAGAAAACGGATTTTTTAGGTGCAATTTTGCTAAAATGGATTTTGGAGAAAAAAATCATTTTAAGAAAAGATGAAGTTAAAAAACTATTTAAAACATCAGAGGAAAGCGTAATAGTATTACCAGATGATACTACTTTTGATAATGATTTAGAAGGAAAACTTTTTAAAATGATGAAAGAAGCAAGTCATGATGGAGTTTTAGAGTCTCGTGAATTTGAAAAATGGAGTAAAACAAATTATAATAAAATATTAAGTTGGTTCGATGATGTAATCGATGAGGAAACGGAAAAACTAAAAAATGAGGGTAAAGTAACCTATACTGAAAAAACGACATTTAAAATATTTAAGTCACACATTTATGTAGTTAATCAATCTATGATGGATGATGCTATTAAATTAAAGGGTCTTAAAAACTTTTTAGAAGAGTTTTCTAGAATAGATGATAAAGAAGCAATAGAAGTTAATATGTGGGAGTATTATTTAATATTTGCTCAAATACTAGGTATTGCAGATAAGGTTGCAAAGCAATTTAAGAAGTTATATCCAGAAATAATTGAAAGTAATGAATATGGGTATACTTATAATGATTTTGTATTTATAAATATGATGAGTTATAGTAGTATGTCTAGTGCCATATCATCAAAATCGCGTGCTGAAAGTTATTCATCAGGTGGTGGTGGATTCTCTTCTGGAGGCGGTGGAGGAGGTTCCTTCGGCTCTGGAGGCGGAGGCGGTGGCTTTAGATAAGCTTTCTTCCTAAATAATTATTGACTAATTTAAAAATATATACTAAAATATAACTATAGTTTTTAGTAAGAAGTGACAGCTTACAATACAAATAAAAACAAGACAATTTAAGTTAAAATAAAAGAGCACTTTAAGTGAAGTAGGGTGGCACCGTGGACATAAGTTCATCCCTAAACTAAAAAGGCTCTTTTTTGTATAAAAAGGAGGATATAAATGATAACAAAACCAAAAGGAACTAAGGATATTTATGGAGATGAAGCCAAAAGATGGCAATATGTATCTAAAGTAATAGATGAAGTGATGGAAAAGTATAACTATAATTTTATACGTGTTCCAGTATTTGAATCTAGTGAATTATTTCATAGGGGTGTTGGAGAAACAACTGACATAGTAACTAAGGAAACTTATGATTTTACTGACCGTGGGGGAAGGCGTATTACACTTCGTCCAGAAGGAACTGCAGGTGTTGTTAGAAGTTTTATTGAAAATAAGATGTATGGAGATAATAATAAACCTGTAAAACTATATTATAATTGTCCAATGTATCGTTATGAAAGACCACAAGCAGGAAGATATAGAGAGCTTACCCAATTCGGATATGAACTTATTGGATCAGATGATCCATTGTCAGATGCTGAGGTAATATCTCTTGCAGTTAACATTTATAAAATATTAGGATTAAAAGGTATAAAAGTTAACATAAACTCACTTGGAGATAAAGAATCAAGAGAACGTTATAGAACGGCGTTAATTAATCACTTTAAACCACACATAAGTGAATTATGTGGTGACTGCAAAGAAAGATTTGAAAAAAATCCACTTAGAATACTTGATTGTAAAGTAGATGCCAATAAAGAAATTATGAAAAATGCTCCTAAAACAATTGATTATTTAAATAAAGAATCTAAAGAAAGATTTGAAAAAGTAAAAGAGTATCTAAAGGTTATGGGCGTAGAATTTCAAGTTAATCCAAACGTTGTAAGGGGTCTTGATTATTATAATCACACCGTATTTGAAGTAGAAGCTAAAATAGAAGGTTTTGGCGCTCAAAACGTTATTGGTGGTGGAGGCCGTTATAATGGTATGATAGAAAGCCTTGGAGGACCAGAAACACCTGCTATTGGTTTTGCAGCCGGATTTGATAGATTAATGCTTGCACTTGAAAAAGAAGACGTTAAAATACCTATTCAAAATAGCTGTGATCTATTCTTGCTATACGTAAGTGAAGATGAGAAAAAGTATGCTGCATATTTATCTAATGAACTTAGAATGAATGGATTTATTGTAGAGACTGATTACTTATCAAGAAGCTTAAAAGCTCAGTTTAAACAAGCAGATAGATTAAATAGCAAATTCACTATTGTACTTAATAGTAGTGAATTAAAAAATAATGAAGTTAAAATAAAAAATAACAAAACAAAAGAAGAAGAGATAATATCACTAGATGCATTAATATATTATTTAGATGAAAACATAGTAGAGGATGATGATACATCTTGTGGTGATAGTTGTACATGCAATCATAAGTCGCATGAATGTAATTGTAAAAAGTAGGTTAATTATGAAAATAGATGAAAGTACATTTAAACCAATTTTAGATATAAACGAGATAGCAAAATATGATGGTTTCATCGCACCGGATGGCTCATTTTATAAAGTCAGCATTAAGAATAAACACAATCCAACTCATATAGAGTGGGCTGAAGAATATGTTACTAAAAGGCTTGATTATGTAAAATATCTTGCAAATCCATCTGGAAGTTTTTTGTATACTATATCAAGGCTTGATAATAAACAAGATATATTGATACATTTCTATGGCTATATATATTATGGTCATGATGCTGAATCAAGAAAAGCTATATTAATATATCCTGATGTATTAATTAATGATAAAAAAACTACTAGTAGTCAGTTAAATACTTTATTTAACATATTAAGAAAAAATGAAGAATTTGATGATTTTTATATGTCATATGAAGAAAAAATTAATCATGATAGACATGAAAGATATGTACAAAAATATATAGAAAATGAATTGGAAAGAGGGATTTAATTACTATGAAAGAATTTAATAATGCTAGTTTTAATATAAAGCATGTAAATAAAGAAGTTACTTTATATGGCTGGGTTCAAAAAAAGAGAAACCTAGGTGGTCTTTTATTTATCGATTTAAGAGACAGAAGTGGTATTATTCAGGTTGTTGTAAGACCAGATAATAAAGATTATGAAACAGCATCATCTCTAAAGAATGAATCGGTTATTAAGGTTACTGGAAAAATAGTTGAAAGAGAAAGTAAAAATGATAATATTCCAACTGGGGAAATTGAAGTTGAAACAAGTTCTTTAGAATTAATTAGTAGATCAATAGATATTCCGTTTGAAATTACTGATAATACAACAGCACTTGAAGATACTAGGCTAAAATACAGATATTTAGACATTAGAAGAGATGAAATAAAAAATAAATTAATTACTAGAAGTAAAATTACCATGGCAGTAAGAGAATTTTTGGATTCAAAGGATTTTATAGAAGTAGAAACGCCTATTCTTTGTAAAACAACTCCAGAAGGAGCTAGAGATTATTTAGTTCCATCTAGAGTAAATAAGGGTAAGTTTTATGCATTGCCACAGTCACCACAATTATTTAAACAATTATTAATGGTTGGTGGTATCGAAAAGTACTTTCAAATAGCTAAATGCTTTAGAGACGAAGACTTAAGGGCAGATAGACAACCAGAATTTACTCAAATAGATATGGAAATGAGTTTTGTAAGCGAAGATGACGTTATGAATATAGCTGAAAACTTAATTAAATATGTATTTAAAAAGGTTAAAAATATTGACATAACACTTCCTCTTATGAAAATGAAATATAACGATGCAATTAAATATTATGGCTCAGATAAACCTGATTTAAGGTTTGACATGAAAATAAATGATATTACAAGTATCTTTAATAATACGACATTTGAGGTATTTAAAAATGTTATAGCAAGTAAAGGTATAATAAATGCAATAGTAGTAAAAGACTGTGCAGATAAGTTTTCTAGAAAAAAATTGGATTCATTAACTGAATTTGTTAAAACTTATAAAGCAAGTGGCCTTGCATACTTAAAATATAATGATGACGTAACAGGCTCTATCGCTAAGGTTACAACTGACGAAGAAAAATCTGAAATTAAAAAAATACTTGATGTTAAAGCGGGTGATTTAGTTTTAATTATATCTGGTAATTATAAAATAGTTAAAACATCACTTGGTGCATTAAGATGCAAACTTGCAAAGGAACTTAATTTGATAGATAAAAATGATTATAAACTTCTTTGGGTAACTGATTTTCCATCATTTGAATGGAGTGAAGAAGAAAATAGGTTTGTAGCATGTCATCATCCTTTTACAGCTCCAAAAGATAGTGATGTAGATAAATTATTAACTGATAAGGCTAATTGCTACAGTAAGGCTTATGATATGGTTATAAATGGTTATGAAGCTGGTGGAGGTTCTATTCGTATTCATAATGAAGATGTTCAAAAGAAAATGTTTGAAGCACTAGAACTTACCGATGAACAAATAAAAGATAAATTTGGATTCTTTGTAGATGCATTAAAATATGGAACTCCACCACATGGAGGACTTGCATTTGGACTAGATAGATTAACGATGCTTTTAACTAATACCGAAAATATAAGAGACGTAATAGCATTTCCTAAAACAGCATCCGCAAACTGCCTTATGAGTGAGTGTCCTAATACGGTTGAAGAAAAACAGTTAAAAGATTTAGGCATTAGTATTAAAGAAGTATAACGTTTACAAAAAAAGACCTTTATTAGGGCCTTTTTTAATTCTATTATTGTTTTTTAAGAAAAAATAATATATAATTATTCTAGAATAATTATAGGAGTGGTCATATGAAAGACGAAATACTAGGATTAGAAGCTGATTTTGCTAATAATGAATATTTTGGTACTAATGTATGGACTGAAGAAAAATATCGTGTTTTATCTGGAAATATACCTGTTTTGATATCAGCTCCTCATTCTGTTAATCAACTACGTGGTGATGAAGTTAGAGAAGCTGAGAAATATACTGGTGCACTTGCTAGGTATTTAAGCTATGCAACTGGATCTTTTGCAATATTTCAATTGTTTACGCATGCTGATCCAAACTTTGATTCAGATCATAATTATAAAAATGGAATTATAAATTTAATTGAAGTAAATGGTATAAAGTTACTAATAGACATTCATTCAAGTACATTTAAGGATGATACTGATATTGATATAGTAACGGATGGCAGGACTACTTTGCTAGATAAAACTAATATAATAGATGATTTTAAAAAAATTGCTCTAAAAAATAACGTTAAAGTAGATGAAAATAACATTCCTAATAAAGATAATGAAAATGAAATAATATCCGTTGTATCTTTAGTTTGTGGTATTCCTTCATTAAGATTAGTTATTAATAATAAAAAATTAAATTTAGATAATGAAAAAGTATTTTATAACATTGTAAATACAATAAGAGAGTTAATAGTTAATTACAAATAATGTAAAATTTTGAGTTTTATATTGAATATATTAGTTAATTAATGGTATAATATAATTGACCTTGAGATATCGTAAGCTAACACATTTAACCCGCTAAGATATTATAGGGAATCAGAATCAATGATGGTGTTCATGCTTAAATTTATTTAAGAAGTCTAAAATCATTGTGGGATGCCCACCTGCAGATAAGCGCAGGTTTATCTTGTTAGCAAACGACTCTTTGGGTCATTTTTTATTTGAAAAAAATTTTAAAAATTATATAATATAATTAGGTGATTAGAATGGATATGCTTGAAAGAACAAGAAAAATAATAGATGATGAAAAAATAGAAAAATTAAAAAATACAAGTGTCTTACTAGTAGGGGTTGGAGGAGTAGGTGGTTCTGTCTTTGAAATGTTAATAAGAAGTGCTATAGGTAAAATTATAATAGTAGATTATGATATATTTGAAGAGAGTAATTTAAATAGACAAGTACTTAGTTTAAATAATAACATTGGAAAATCTAAGGTAATTATCGCAAAAGAAAGGGCAAAACAAATTAACACATTGGCTAATGTTTTAGCTATAAATGCGAAAATAGATGAAAACTTTATTATTCCGAAAACTGATTATATAGTTGATTGCTGCGATGATATTAAAGCTAAGGTTTTACTTGCTTTGTTTGCTTATAAAAATAATATTAAGATAATTTCATCTTGTGGAACTGGAAACAGAATTAATCCAAGTATGTTAAAATTATCTAATATTTGGAAAACTGAATATGATCCTTTAGCTAAAAAATTAAGATATGAGCTTAGAAAAGTAAATTTTAAATATAAATTACCCGTAGTTTATTCTACAGAAAAACCTCTGATTAAAGAAAAGGGAAGCGTAGGATCTATGGCCCTAGTACCCAATTGTGCAGGTATACTTCTTTCAAGTTATGTAATAAATGATATTATAAGTAAATAAAATTTATTGTAATTTAAAATATAAAATGTTACAATAAATTATGTAAAATAGGAGTTGATAAAAATGAAGAAAGTAAAAATTTTGTTAATATTTATAATAAGTTTATTTTTATTTGTAAATAAAATATATGCTATAGAGGACTATGATATAAAGTGTCCCAATAATATCATAGTAGGTGAACCTTTTACATGTGAAGTATTTACAAAAGACCCTATAATAATCGATACGGAATTAAAAATTTATGAGGGCTCTAAAAAGATTTCTACAAATAGTAAAATAAAATTTAAGGCTGAAGACGGAAGACGTTATGATATTAGTTTAAAATCACTTGATAATATTATAACTCATAAAACAATTACAATAAGTGCTAGTGATTTAGTAACTACAAAAAAAAGTACTACAACAACTACAACTAAGAAAAAATCAAGTAATAATTATTTATCAGCTATAATAATAGATGATGAAGAAATAAAGGAATTTGATAAAGAAGAAACTAAGTATTTTATAAATGTAGCAGAAGATATTAAAACCATATCTATTAAGGCAGTAACTTATGATGAGACGGCAAAATATGAGTTATCAGGCCCTAAAACGCTTGTTATAGGTGATAATGAGTATACTATAACAGTAACTGCAGAAGATGGATCAATTAAGTACTATAAGGTAATAGTAACTAGAAAAGAAGAAGAAGAAAAAAGCACCAGTAAAGTAAAAAGCATAAAAATCAAGGGATATAATTTAAACTTTGATGGAACATCTTTAACATATCATTTAAAAATAAAGGAAAATACAAATAAATTAGATATTAATGTAATTTTAGAGGATAGCAATTCAAAATACAAAATAACGGGTAATAAAAATTTAAAAGATGGAAGTATAATCAACATTAAGGTTACAAATAATGATGATAGTAGTTTATATCGTATTATAATAAATAAACCCGTTAAAAAGAATTATTTACCATACATTATATCTTTATTGTTATTAATAATTATAGCTACTATTATAGTAATTTTAATTATTAAAAATAAGGGAAACAAAAATGGTAAAAAGAAAAAAGATGTAAAAAGAGAAACTATTAAAAATAATATAAAAGATGATAATAAAACCGACTTGGAAAAAACAATTGATGTATCCAATATATCTTCAAGTGTTAATCACATTGATAATGATGAAGAAAAAACGAGAGCATTTAATTATGATAATATTTTAGATAAAGAAAAAACAATAGATTTAGGTGATGAAATAAACAAATGTTTTTCTGAAAATTTCGATAACGAAAAACAAAAAAAGCAATGAGATTTTTAATTTTTCTCATTGCTTTTTATTTTTTCTATATTATCTAGTGTCTCCTTAAGCATATTTTCATATCTATTATTTTTTGGCTTATAATAGACTCTATTTATAAGTTCATCTGGAAGATACTGTTGAACAACATAACTTCCCTTATAATCATGAGGATATTTATAGCCAAAGGCTTGGGCGTTTATATGGGATGGAACCTTGCCCGTGTTACCGTTTTCTACGTCTTTTAAGGCTAGATCAAGTGCGGTATGTCCACTGTTTGATTTTGGAGCAAGGCATAAGTCTATTACCATATCACCAAGTGGTATTCTAGCTTCTGGAAGTCCAATTCTTTCACAGGCGTTAATACAAGCATCAACTCTAACTCCCATATTTGGATTAGCAAGTCCTATATCTTCATAAGCAATTACGGTCATTCTTCTGTATATACTGTCTAAATCACCAGATGATATTAATCTTGCTAAGTAGTGAAGTGCAGCATTAACGTCTGATCCCCTAATTGATTTTTGAAATGCTGATAATACGTCGTAGTGTCCCGTTTCATCAGAGTCCATTGGACTTGATGCTTTATTATTAATTTCTTTAATAAGTGATGTTGTTATTTTTTTATCACTACTGCTATAATATGCAACTTCAAGTAAGTTAATTGCAAACCTAAAGTCCCCGTTTGACATAGCAGCAATTAAATCTAGTGCATCTTTATCTACCTTTATGTTAGAAAGACTTTTAGACGCTTTTAAAAGTCCTTTTGAAATATCTTCTTTTTTTAAAGGCATAAGTTCAAATATTTGACATCTACTTCTGATTGCGGGGTTTATTTTATGATATGGGTTAGAAGTAGTAAGACCGATTAAAGTTATTAAACCATTTTCAAGCATTGGAAGAAGAAGATCTTGTTTGTCCTTATTTAGTCTCTGTATTTCATCTACTACCAAAACAATATTTCCATATATCTTTGTTTCCTCAAAAACTATTTCAAAATCTTTCTTATTGTTAAATGTAGCATTTAAAAATCTATGTTTAACTCCTAATTCTTCTGTTAGAGCGTTTGCAATAGATGTTTTACCAACACCTGGTGGTCCATATAAAATCATTGAAAACAACTTTTTATTTTTAACTAAGTTTGTAAGTATTTTACCTTCACCAACTAAGTGTTCTTGTCCTATAACATCCGATAGTTTTTTAGGCCTAATTATATTTGCTAAAGGTTCAAAATCCATAAATATACACCTCACAACAATTATATCATTAAATATGTAAAAGTCATATTTATAATTGAAAAAATATCTTAAATTATGTATACTTATAATAGGAGATAGATATGAAAGATGTAATTAAAGAATATATAAATTATATATTTATCGAAAAGAAATTAAGTGATAATACTAAAGATGCATATTTAAATGATCTAACGGAGTTAGATTGCTTTTTAGAACATAAAAACGTTAACGAAATTACATCTAATAATCTTACTTCTTATATTAATTATTTATCTAATAATAATGAAAAAGATAAAACAATAGCTCGAAAATTAGTTAGTATAAGAACATTTTTTAAGTATTTAATGAGAGAAGGTAAATTAATTGAAAATCCTTGTGAAAAAATATCTTCACCAAAACTTAAAAAAACACTTCCCAAAGTACTAAGTGAAGATGAAATAAATAAACTTTTATCTTTTAAACCAACTACTCCTAAAGAATATAGAAATAAGGCTATGATTGAACTTATGTATGCATCTGGTCTTAGAGTTAGTGAATTGGTTAATCTAGAAATTAATAACATTAATTTAATTGATAATTATGTTAGGGTATATGGAAAGGGAAGAAAAGAAAGAATAATACCACTTGCTTCTAGTACTTGTGATATATTAGATAGCTATATAAACATATATAGAAACTCTCTTTTAAAAGGATATTTAACTGATAAAGTTTTTATAAGTAGTTATGGTAAGGGAATAACAAGACAGGGATTTTTTAAAATTCTTAAAAAAATGCTAAATAATGCAGGTATAAAAAAGGAGTGCTCTCCTCATACACTAAGGCACTCTTTTGCAACTCATTTGTTAGAGCATGGTGCAGATTTAAGATCAATCGGGGATATGCTTGGACATGAAAACATAAAAACAACAGAGATATATACTCATCTTTCAAATAATAAAAAAAGAAAGGATTACGATGAATTTCATCCTCGTAATAAAGGAAACGTATAATGAAAATAAATAAAGAAATATTTAGAAGTTATGATATAAGAGGGATTTATGAAAAAGAATTAACGAACGAATTGGCTTTTCAAGTAGGTATGGCATTTGGAAGTATAAGCGATAAAACTGTTATAGTAGGTCATGATGCAAGAACCTCATCTAATGCTCTTAATACAAATTTAATTAAGGGATTAATAGAAACTGGAGTAAATGTTATTGATATTGGCCTTGTAACAACACCTATGCTCTATTATGCTAGAGAATTATATAACAAACCATATGCTATTATGATTACTGCATCACATTGTGCCAAAGAATATAATGGATTTAAATTATGTGATAAAGAAGGTGCTATGTATGGAGAAAAAATAGAAAAATTTTTAAACATAGTACTTAAAGGTAATTTTAAAAAAGCTAAAGGAAAAGTAGAATTTCGTGATATAACTTATGAATATAAAAAACTAATTTCAGACAAGATAATCCTTGGTAAAAGGAAAATTAAAGCTGTTATAGATTGTGGTAATGGTACAACTTCTTATTATAATCCGGACATATTAAAAGATTTAGGAGTTGACGTTATCCCTTTATATTGTAATTCTAACCCAGATTTTCCAAATCATATTCCTGACCCTGCAGTAGATAAAAACATGGAGGATTTAAGCAAGGCTGTTATAAAAGAAAAAGCAGATTTAGGAATAGCCTTTGATGGTGATGGAGATAGAATAGGCGTTGTAGATGAAAAAGGAAATTTAGTAAGAATAGATATGTTTATGATAATAATTTGGAAGTCAATATATAAAACTTGCAAGAACAAAACGGCTTCATTTGATGTAAAATGCTCACGAGCTTTAAAAGAAGAATTAGAAAAACTTGGTCTTAAAACAAAATATAATAAAACGGGACATTCATATCTTAAAAAGGCAATTAAAGATAACAATTATGATTTTGCAGGTGAATTTTCTGGTCACGTATGCTTTAATGATGATTTCTATGGGTATGATGATGCCTTATATGCTGCTGGAAGATTACTTAAAATATTATCAAATTCTAATTTAAATGTATCAGATTATTTAAGTGATGTTCCTAAATATGTTTCATCTAGTGAAAGTTATATTGAAGTAGGAGAAAGTAAAAAGGATCTAATTATGGATAAAATATTAAAATATGCTATAAAGAAGAAATATAATATAATAACTATTGATGGTGTTAGGATAGAATATGATAATGGTTTTGCTTTAGTTAGAAAATCAAATACATCTCCTTGTCTTACCGTTAGATTTGAGGGCAAAACATTAGAGGAAATGGAAACCCATAGACTTGAAATTTTAAAACTAATAAACGAAGAAATTTAAAGATTTAAATATTAAAGCATATAGTTATATAGGTGATTTTATGACAAACGTACTATATGCTTTTATTTTATCTTTTTTAGCAGGAATATCAACCGTTATAGGTGCACTTGTTATTCTTTTTGACAAGAAAAAAAATAACAAAACAGTAGTAATAAGTCTTTCTTTCGCAGCAGGGGTTATGATGTGTGTATCATTAACTGACTTACTTCCTAATTCATTTGGAATGATATCTAGTAGTAACGCTTTGTTTCCTAAAATTATATTAAGTTTAATTTTTATGACATTTGGTATTATTATATCAATGCTAATAGATAAATATTTACCAGATAATAGCGAAAATACTGATAATAAAGGATTATATAAAATAGGAATAATAAGCATGGTAGCTATTGTTTTACATAATATTCCAGAAGGAATTGCTACCTTTATTACTTCTACTAATAATTTAAAATTAGGCCTTACCATAACAATTGCAATAGCACTTCACAACATTCCAGAGGGAATATCTATTGCAGTTCCAATATATCATGCAACTAATAACAAACTAAAAGCATTTTTATATGCTTTATTATCGGGTATGAGTGAGGTTTTAGGAAGTATATTAGCATACTTATTCTTAGCCCCTTTAATAAATGATCATGTAATGAAAGCATTATACGCCATTATAGCGGGTATTATGATTCATATTTCTATTTATGAGTTAATTCCAGGCGCATATAAAGAAAGTACGTTAAAAAACGTTTTAAGATACTTTATGATAGGCTTTGGTGTAATGATATTAAGTCATTTACTGATGAATTTTTAAATGTTATAATACATAATGGTGATTATGATGAAAATAAGAAATTTTTTCAGACATTTAAATACGGTTAATAAACATAGATTTTTAGTATTTAAATACTCCATAAAAGCAGGAATACCATTTAGAGGTTTAGTTCATGATTTATCTAAATATAGTATAACTGAGTTCTTTGAAGGTGTTAAATACTATAGTGGAAACTTTAGTCCCATTAGAAATTGTAAAAAAGAAAATGGATATTCAAAAGCATATCTTCATCATAAAGGAAGAAATAAACATCATTTTGAATACTGGTATGATTTTAATAGCCCTATTAAAACACCTATAATTCCTTATAAGTATGTAGTAGAATTAATTTGTGATAACATAGCAGCTTCTAGGGTATATTTAAAAGATAAATGGAACTTAAATTCACAGTTAAATTACTTTTTAAATAGAAAAGATTTAAACTATATTAATCCTAAAATTAAAGATATGCTAATTAATGTGTATAGTGATATGATAGATATTGGTATAAATGGCATTTTAAATAAAAAATATTTAAAATATATGTATAAAAAGTACGTAGGAGAGTAAAACATAGTTCTATTTATTAATAATGTAAAAGAACCTAATAACATGCAAGAAAGGTTGTATAATAATGAGTAAAATAATAGCAATTGATTTAGATGGAGTAATATTTGATACCGAAAGATATTTTAGAGTGGCATCGGAAATAGAAGACGTTAATAAATATGGTCTAAATAACAAAGTAGATAATAGAAACCTTAGATTTCAAGACAGATATAATTGGGATAAGGAATTTATAGAAGACTTTTATAAAAAAAACGTATATGATATTGAAGAAAGATGCGGAATTATGCCAGGAGTAAGCTACGTACTTAGTTATTTAAAGAGTAGGGGATATAAACTATATGTTATAACAGCTAGAGGATTCTTTAGTCAAAAACAAATAGATTTAACAAACATGTTATTAAAAAAGTATAATTTATATGATATGTTTGAAAAAATAATATATAAATCAAGTAAAAAATTAGATAAAATATTAGAATATAAAATTGATTATATGATAGATGATAATTTAGATATTTGTAAGTATGTAAAAGATTACTGTACATCTATTTACTTTAAAGATGGACCAGTACGCTTATCTTCATCTAGTAATATAGTTACGGTTAATAATTGGGGTGAAATATATAGATATTTTTACAATCAATAATTGGGGTGAAATATATAGATATTTTTACAATCAATAATTAGATTATAGATTCCCCCTACTACTTATCAATCGGGTAGATAGTCAATTTGATATAAGGCATAAATGCATGCCTATTTTTTTAATGTTTTAATATATATCACTAATTGCTAATGATGATTCTAAGCCCATTTTAAATGTTTTAGTGGGTAATTATCAACCTCGATTTGTTTTATAAACCATAAATAGTTTAAAACTACTATTCATACTTTGATTATATATAAATAAGTAGGTAAATATATATCTTTAATTTATAAATTATTATTAATTATAAAAATTAATATAAATATAATTGAAATAATAATTTATATTTATGATTAGTAAATTAATATTATTATTTTATAATTATTAATTCTAATTTATATTAACAAATAGGTTAGTATATATTAAAAAAGATAGTGTAGTTTTTATTAAACTAACTATCTAATGTTTTAAAAATAAAATGTTAACATAATATGTATTATACGAAGTTATAAATAGACTAATAAACTTTAATTTGTATTAATTTTATCATTATTTTCATTGCTTAATTCTTGTTCTATTTACATTTAACTTATTTTCAAAATAATTAAATAATAAAACAATTGTTATCAATAACCCAAGACATCAATAACTTTTATCATATTAAAATACCATCTAAATTTAAACTTCTCGAGATTGTATTTCTGCTATTTTAGCAAGTACTTCAGATGCATTTTCTTTTGTTATTTCCATATAACCTAGTTCATGCAGAGCTTGTATTTTAGCAGAATTTATTTCCTCAGTTCTACCCAATTTTTCTTCTTTTTTATGTTCAATTTCTTCAACAAACTTCTTATGTTTTTCGGCAAGTCTCGTTTTAGATGCTCCACCACTTCTATATAAAATCATAGCGGAATGCATTATGCTTTCAAATATAAATTGTTCTTCTTCATTAAATGCATATTCTTCTGGATTTACAAAACCTAAAAGTTTATCAAAATATGCCATTACGTATTTCAATTCCTTAACGTTTTCTAATCCTTGTATAAAATTAAGCAAATACTTATAAGTAATGTAAGCATCGTTTATATTATCGGTAAATCTTTCTTTTATTATAAAGATAATATCATTCAATAGTTCTTGTTCTCTTGGCTTTAAATCTTTAAATTCAATAACCTCATTATGAAGAATATTAGAATTTTTATCATCACCGTTTAAGATCATGTCAACTTTACTTATAAACTCTGTGTCAACTTTAATATCATATATTTCTTTTGCTTCTTTAATATCCAATAAGCTAAATAACTTCATTTTTTTATCTTTAGGCCATTTAGAAATATCATTCATTTCTAAATAATTATATATCATTTGTCTAGAAACACCTAAGTATTTAGCTAGTTTAACTTTAGATATACCAACCTCTTGTAATATTTCATTAAGCTTATCCATACATGTCTCTCCCCTACTATATATTACAACTATTATTTTACACTTTTTTACAATTTTGTCAATAATATTACATTAATTGACTTTATATATAATATATTTTATAATTTAATATATAATAAAAATGAGGCTTGAACATGAAAAAAAATAATAAAATATCATTTTATCTACTAATAATACTAATAATTTTGTTAATAATATTTATTTATTCATTAATAAACATAATAAGTTGGTATAAGGATAGTAAAATAACTAAAATTAATCAAAATAAAATATTAAATAAAATTAAAATAAACGAAATTAAAACTAATTTTGAAGATACTAATAATGATAATTTTATTGATGTTAATTTAACAGATTTAAAAAAAATAAATAGTGATGTTATAGGTTGGCTAAAAGTAAGTGGAACAAAAATAAATTACCCATATGTAAAAACTGATAATAATACTTTTTATCTAACCCACTCTATTGATAAAAGTAAAAATAATGCTGGTTGGGTTTTTTTGGATTATAGAAACAATTCTAATAATTATGATAAAAATAGCATCATATATGCACATGCTAGAGTTGATAAAACAATGTTTGGTTCACTAAAAGATACTCTTACCAAGGAATGGTTTAATAATATAAATGAAAAAGTAGTTAAAACATCAACTTTAACTGAAAATAGTATATGGCAAATATTTAGTGTTTATAAAATTAAAAATACTACTGATTATTTAAAAATTAATTTTAAAGATGATGAAGAGTTTTTGACCTTTATAGATGTATTAAAGCAAAGAAGTGTATTTAATTTTGATGTTGATATTAATAAAGGTGATAAAATTTTAACTCTATCTACTTGTTTTAATAAAAATGAAAAAACAGTATTACATGCAAAATTAATTAAAACTTATAAAAGATAACACTATATTATATAAGTAAATAGTTTTAATAATATTGGTGTTAAAAATGCATCTAATAAGGTATTTATAATTATTAAAACTAAACATATCAAAAAACAAAGAAGATATTTTCCTAAAAATTTTTTAAAGGATAAGTTATCTTTTTTTATTATAGCTTTTAAAAATTTAAGTGATGTACTAACCGCAAAAAAGGATATTAAAGTATAAATTATAATGTATATAATAAAGCATGGAAATATATATAATAAACTTGATAATACTCCTAAAAGTTGATATTTTAATATAAATGTAGCTAATGTAACTCCTAACATAAAACCTTTAAAAAACATTATTAAAATAACTACTGGTATACCAAGTATTGAAAGGCCAAGAGCAAAAATCAAAAAAATCTGTAATTCATTATTTATTAAGTTTGGTGTAAATGCATTAATTCCAAAAACTTTTTTATCAAGTGATTTCACGCTGGAAAAATATGTTTCTACCTGGTTTATTAGCAATGTCTTATCGTCTTTAGTAATAAAGTTAACAAATAAAGATCCTACTACTAATCCAATTATAAATATAGCCAATATTAATATTATTAAATTTTTTTCTTTTTTTAGTTCTTCTTTTAAGTAATTTATTATTTTTTTCATTTTATCTCCTTTAATTAACTATATTATGAAAAAAAATAATTATTACTTTAAAATATCTTTCTTTTGTATTATAATTATAATGAGGTGCTTATATGAAAAATATTGATAAAAAGAAAAAGAAAAAAGTAAAGATTAACTGGGCCAAAATATTTGTTTGGATTGCATTAATTGCTATGATAGGCTCTGCTGTAATGGCTATTATTTCACCTTTATTTTATAATTAGAATTCTACCTAGTAGTATTCTAATTTTTATATAATATAATTTAATATGAAAGAAGAACAAAAAAGTAAATTAATAGATAAACAAGAAGTGTTAACAATTATTTTTATAATAGCTCTTATTATTTCGTTTTTTTTACTTGAAGATAAAAAAAGAGAACTATCGCATAAAAAAAGATTATTTAATAATAAAAAAGCACAGGATATAGCTCTTTTTCAATCTATATTAGTGCTTGCTATTAGTATTTCCTTTTCTTTTATTAGAAAAAACTTTTATGATATTTCTAAATTTTATAATGATAATGATACATCAGATTTATTTTTACAACTAAAGGTATCTGTACTACCTATTATTACAGCCGTTATAGGTTTATATATAATAATTAAAAATTACAATAATAATTTGAATGCTGCTGAAATAGAAAACATATAATTACTATTTACTTTTATTTATTTTTTCTTCCATGTTATCTTTAAAAATATAAATGCTATTCTTAAAAGGCATATTAATCAAATTCATAAGTTTTAAGGCTTTTTTATAATAATTTAAATTAATTAAATATGTCTCTTTATTTTCAATACGTGGTAAACTAATTATAAAATCTATTAAATTACCATTTTTATCTATTTTAGGAAATATTCCAAATAAAGAATCACTCGCAAAATTTATTGGCAATCTTTTTGTTCTTTCATTTATAAAATCAAAATCTTCTTTTTTATATAATTTTTTTTCTTTAAAATAGCTAACTATATCATCATAAGTATATTGCATATATCTTTCTCCTTTTTTTTCAATATAATAGCATAAAAAAGAAAAAAAGGAAATATCCTAATTTTCCGCTTCTTCTAGCATTTTAGTTATAAATACACCATATCCTCTTTTAGGATTATTTACAACAACATTTGTTACTGCACCAATTATTTTACCATCCTGAATAATAGGAGAACCACTCATTCCTTGAACAATGCCTCCTGTTTTATCAATTAACTCTTTATCAGTTACTTCAAATAGTATGTTTTTATTATCGTTTTTTGCATTGTTTATTTTTAATATATTAATATCATATTCCTTTTTTGTAGAGCCGTCTAAAACGGTTATTATTTTGGCTTCTTTTACTTTTATATCCGTTACCTCTGCTACTTCATATAATTTTTCAGTATTTATATCTTTAGTGTATTTTCCAAAAATTCCTCTTTCAGTATTTTCTTTTATATTACCATAAACATCATTTGGATCGGTTTTTGCATTTTTACTCCCTGGCTCACCTCTTATGGATTTATCAATACCTGTTACAGAAGAGTTATATATTTTACCATCTTTTACGTCAATCATTATACCAGAATTTGATTCAATAACTTCATGTCCTAGTGCCCCAAATAATTTAGAATTTGGATCAATAAAAGTTAAGGTTCCTATTCCAGATACTGTATCTTTTACAAATAAACCTGTTTTTATAACACCATTTTCGTTATATAAATTTAAAGTTGTATTTAACATGCCATTATTCCTTTTGTATGTTAGTTTCAAACTTTTTTGATCACTGTTTTTGATAGCATTTATGAAATCATCAATTTTATTTACATCAGTATCATTTGCTTTTATTATAACATCACCAAGATTTAAAGTTGCATCATGACCGGGATACTTACCAGATACTTTATAAAAACCAGCTACTATAACACCATTGCTATTAATTCTAAGTCCAATATTTTCACCACCTACAACAATGTGCTTAGAATAAGCAAATAAAATTTGAGGCATAATAAATGTAGTAATAATAAAAATTGCTAAAAAAGCTTTAAATTTTTTAAAAGACATTTTTATGCTCCTTTTGTAATTCGAATTACATTATTATTATGGATATAATATTTTTAATAATAAGTGATAAAAAATGGTAAAAAAAAACTAGTTTTAACTAGTTCCACAAATTCCTAGGATATTTTTTTTCTTCTATCATTTTTCTTATAGCTTCTACTAAATCTTTTTTATCTTCTTTATATGTAACTCCATACCATTTTTCATTAGTATCTAATACTTTAACAGATACTTTATTTTCATTAATTCTTTTAAAAACACTATTTGGTATTAAAAATTCGCATTTTTCCAAATTACTTTTATTTTTATCGAAAAATTCTTGCATCTCATCTTCTAAATATTTAAATATAGTTGATGTAAAACCAAAGAAATTCATTGATACTAAAGTATCTTCTTTTATTTCAAAAGAATTATTTTCATCTTCAAGTGGTGTTGCAATAATTTTATCATCTACTTTTTCAATTGATGATTCAACTAAGTTAGTTAAGTAACCTTCATCATTTTCAGTACAAACACCACGTTTTACAGATCCATTTAAACTCATTGTATTAATTGTTTTATAACCAATCATAGCATATTTGTTTTGATCTTTATTATTATCAAAAAATTCTTTCATTTTTTGATAAGGATCAAATCCATAAAAATCATCTGCATTAATTACTGTAAATGGTCCAGTTATATAAGGTTTTGCTGATAAAATAGCATGTGAAGTTCCCCATGGTTTAACTCTATCTTTAGGAATTTCTACATTCTTTGGTATATCAGTTATTTTTTGAAAAGCATAAGATACATCTATTTTAGATTCTATTCTCTTACCTACTGTTTCTCTAAATAAATCATAATTTTCTTCTTTTATAATAAAAACAATTTTATCATATCCTGCTTTTATTGCATCATATATTGAATAATCAAGTATAAATTCTCCATTTGGTCCTACAGGTTCTACTTGTTTTAATCCTCCAAATCTAGAACCCATACCAGCTGCCATAATTACTAATGTCATATTATTTTCTCCTATTCTAAAGTAAAGTCTTCTTCTTTACCACTTTCTGTTAATATTTTATTTACGTTTTCTTCAGCTTCTTTTAATTTTAAAGAACAATACTTAGCTAGTTTCATCGCTTTTGTATATTTATCTATTGCATCATCTAAACTTATTTCACCACTTTCTAAATCATTTACCATTTTTTCAAGTTCATTTAGTTTATCTTCAAATTTTTCTTCTTTAGCCATTTTCTACCTCCAATATTTTAGCTTCTACACTTCCATCATATAATCTTATATTTATATTATCATTTTTATTTAAATTTTTAATACTATTTATACATTTATTATCTTTTTTTGTAATAGAATAACCACGTTTTAATGAATTAAGTGGATTTAATATATCAAGTTTTTCAATTAAATGATTATTTTTCTTTAATTTTTCTTGATATATGATACTTGGATCTTTAAATATTATACTACTTTTTATTATATCTAACTTTGATTTATTAACCGATAGTATATTATTAATATAACCATTTAATTTATCTATTATATTATCTAATTTTTGTTCTTTTACCATATACATATTAAGTGGATTTTTTAAAACATAACTATCAGTTAATTTTTTTAATCTTAACTTATTATTATTTAAAATTGATTTAATTATATTGTTATATCTAACTTTATAATTATCTATTTCTAATAATATATCACTAAGTTTTGGTACTGCACGTTCTGCAGCTCCTGTTGGTGTTTCTGCTCTTACATCAGATACAAAATCACATATTGTAAAGTCAATTTGATGGCCTACACCACTTATAATAGGTGTCTTACATGAAAATACCTTACGAGCAACTATTTCCTCGTTAAAAGGCCATAAATCCTCAATAGAACCACCACCACGACCAAGTATAATTACATCAACGCCATAATTATCTGCAATATCAAGTTTTTTAACTATATCATCACGAGCAAGTTCACCTTGTACAAGACAAGGAAAAAGAATAGTTTTACAAACCGGAAATCTTCTTTTAATAGTAGATAATATATCCTTTACTGCAGCTCCTGTTGGAGCAGTTATTATACCTACAGTCTTAGGAATCTTAGGAATTGGTTTTTTATACTTTTTATCAAATAAACCTTCATCTCCTAATTTTTTCTTTAACTGTTCAAATGCAATGTGTAAATTACCTAAACCATCTTCTAACATTTCAGATACATAAATTTGATAATTACCAGTTGATTCAAATACACTTACCTTTCCCTTTATTAAAACCTTCATACCATCTTCTGGTTTAAATTTTAATTTAGATGCGTTAAAAGAAAACATAATTGCATTTATTCTAGAAGTTTCATCTTTTAATGTAAAATAAAAATGTCCTCTAGTATGTGCTTTAAAATTAGATATTTCACCCTTTAAATATACTTCTGTTAAATACTTATCATTATCTAATTTGTATTTTATATACCTAGTAAGAGCTGTTACACTTAAGTACTTATTATCCATATCTTCACCTATTTCATATATACATTTTATCATTTTTTAATATATATGTAAATTAAAAGGTTAAAATAATATAATTACATGGATTACTTTTTTAAATGAAAATTAATAGCAAATAATTTATTTTAAATTTTTAATTTCTTTTTCTAACTCTTTTAAGCTTTTATTAGGAGTTGGCATATCTTCTGGCATAGTTCCACCAATATCCTTTATTGCTTTTCTAACCTTTTTTCCTACTTCATAATGTATATCACTGGCATTACTTTCTCCTTGCACTTTATCTTTTAAAAGCTTTTGTTTAGTTTGATTAATACGAAAAAGATTTGCAACTAACTCATCCTCATTCATATTATCTAAAATGTCTTCTCTATATCTTAATTCCTTCCTTCTTGCAATATCATTTGCAGTTTCACCACCATATAATCCTTTATATCCAACATTATGAAATTTATCAAAGTTTCTAACACCTACATCTCTTGCAACCATATTTAAAGAATAATTTCCTTTTCTAGTTAAGTTTCTTTGGTAGAATCTTTTTTCATCTTCAGTTAACATTGAATATTCTTTTTCAGATAATTCTTGTTTTCTAGTTTGGATTGCAAAGTAAGTTTGAGCAAAAGCTATTGTCTTTTTTCTTGAATCACCATTTTGTGCAATTAAATAACAAGCGTATCTTGATAATTTATAATCTTGTATATTAGTAATAGCATTATTGCTTCTTTTTGACAACTTGTTGATCTCAACAAGTTGTTCATTTTCATTAAATCCTGAATTTATACAGGTTTCTTTTGCTTTATTTAAAACCTTTAAAAAATTTCGCCAATCCTTATATTCTAAAACTTTTGCAAATTCTCTAGCACTCCAATATTCATTACCATATTCATCAATATGTTTTATATCCTCAAACATTTTTTCTGTGCATTCTTTTAGTTCATTCATAAACTCTCTCCTTTTTTAGTTTTATATAATAAAATACAAAACCTAAAAAAAGTGTCGTTTTATGACACTTAAAGAATATTTTTATTTTAACGCTTCTTTTATTTTTAACTTCGCTTCATTTACCATATCATAATTAGGATATGTAACAAAATCTTTTAAAGTATTTGAAGAATGAACCAAATCATTTCCAGCTGTACCATCTACAATTTGATAATTTATAGTCCAGTCTTTAGGATTATCTATATAATTATTTATTAAAACGTTAACTATACTTCTAGGTATATTAGTTTCATATAAATCACTTAATTCATTTAAAGTCTCATTATAATTAACTAAAGTTTTAGAACTTACTAATTTCTTAAAAATTGCTAACATAATTTTTTGACAATTTTCTTGTCTTGCTTTATCGCCACCATATAGATTTAATCTTTCTCTAGCTACCGTTAAAGTTTGAATTCCATTTAAATGTTGGCAACCTTTTTTTACTCTAAACTTAACTCCCTTACTATCATCATAAGAGTCCTCTATTAAAGCATGAGTAGTTGTAAAAGACTTATCAGAACAAAATTCTATACCACCTACATAATCAGTAATCTTAACTAAACTACTAGTATTAAATATTACTTGATAATCTATTTTTGTATCAAATAATTTTTCTAGTGTTTTTCTATTCATATCTTCACCATAAGCATTTATAAAGCTTAATTTATCCTTTAAACCATTCTTACCTGGAACCTCTAAATAATAATCCCTTGGTATACTAGTCATAAGAACAGTATTATTTTTAGTATTAATAGAAAGAATCATATTAAAATCCATTAGTTTAGCAAAATCACGACCCCCTATAAATACATTAAAATTATCTGATTTACTATCCTTTGTTTTAATCTTCTTATATAAATTAAATTTATATATAATATCATAATCATCCCTTCTTAAATCCTTATTTAAACTAAAAACTATTTCATAACTAGAACTATCCATTAACATAAATTTATTAATATTATCAGAAACACTAGAAATCATTTTATTTAAATCATTATAAGATACATTATTAACCTTATAAGACTTACTAAGCTTATTAAAAGCATCATCAATATTTAAAGTAGACTTATAAGTAGCAATATTCCCTTTTATATCTGATTCATTATAATTATTCTTCTTAAGAGAAATTACATAATATTCAGTCTTAGATTCTATAACATTACTAAAAGACTTATTTAAATAACTATTAGTAACTGATAAATAATATATAAATATTATATTTATAACAAAAGATAAAATAAGAATTATACTACTAATTACTTTAAATACTTTCCTTTTATTATTCAAAAGTACAATAAATATAGCTTGAATAAATATTAATAATATTGATACTAATACACTATACTTAACTGGTAACATATCAATTTTAAATATTAAAAATATTAAAACCATTGTTATAATAAAACTTATTATACTTAATATATTTCTTTTTTTAAATTTCATATTAAAGCCTTCCTTCTTATTTTGAAAGTTTTTTTATTATGGCATCCGCTATTCTTTCACTTGTATGTCCATCTCCATATGGATTACTAGCTTTACTCATTCTATCATATTCTGCTTTATCAGTTAAAAGCTTTTTTGTTTCTTTATAAATTGTTTCTTCATTAGTTCCAACTAGCTTTAAAGTTCCGGCTTCTATTCCTTCTGGTCTTTCAGTTGTATCTCTTAAAACTAATACAGGTTTTCCAAGTGATGGAGCTTCCTCTTGTATTCCACCACTATCACTTAATATTATATAAGATTTATTTTGAAAATTATGAAAGTCAAATACTTCTAAAGGTTCAATTAATCTTATTCTATCACAATTAGAAAATATCTCATTTGCAACTTCTCTTACCCTTGGATTCATATGTATTGGATATACAACCTTTATATCATCAAATTCGTCTACTATTCTTTTTATAGCCTTAAATATATGACGCATAGGATCTCCTAGGTTTTCTCTTCTATGTGCCGTTAACAAAATCATTCTATCATTTCCAACCCAGTCTAGAACTTCATTACTATAATCTTTATCTACAGTAGTTTTCATTGCATCAATGGCAGTATTTCCAGTTACATAAATCTTTGATTCTTCTATATTTTGCTTAAGTAAATTACTTTTACTAAGATTTGTAGGTGCAAAATACATATCAGTCATACAATCTACCATTTGTCTATTCATTTCTTCAGGAAATGGTGAATATTTATCATATGTTCTAAGTCCTGCTTCTACATGTCCTATTGCTACTTGATTATAAAATGCTGCTAGAGCTCCTGCAAATGTTGTTGTGGTATCACCATGAACTAATACTATATCTGGTTTTACTTCCTTTATTACTTCTTCTAATCCTAATAAAGCTCTTGTCGTAACTTCTGCTAATGTTTGCCCTTGCTTCATTATATTTAAATCATAATCAGGCTTAATATCAAAAGTCTCTAAAACTTGATCAAGCATTTCTCTGTGTTGTGCTGTTACGCAAACTATGCTTTCTATTTCTTTTCTACTTTCTAATTCTTTTACAAGTGGAGCCATTTTTATAGCTTCTGGTCTTGTTCCGAATATACTCATTACTTTTATCATTTTTTTCTCTCCTAATTAATTTTTTTATTTTTTTTAATGCTTTATTAAGTACTGTTCTATTAATGATAATAAATAGAGCAACAAAGAATATATATATTAAAAAACCATATATTCCTTTAATATACCAATTTGATATAATAAATGAAGAAACTACAATTAATTCTAATAGTATATCCTTATATATTTTTATATTCATTTTTTTTGCTAATATAATTTCTGAGCATATACATCTAAAAGCAACTAAAATTAATATAGTTAAAATACTTAATTCTAAATTTTTAAATAAATAATTGCTAATTACAGATAATAAAAAACTTAAACCTACAGTTATCACATTTATAGTTAATAAATTGCCTTCCATCCTTAAGGTTTTCATATAAGTTTCTATTAAAAGACAATTTTTACATTCATAAATACACATTGGAAATAATATTGCCATATAATAAAAACTATCCGAATATTTCGGCAACCATATTAATAATATTTCTTTTATAGGATAATATAAAAGAAGTATTAAAAACAAAAATGTTATAAGTATATTTCTTAAATACATATATAATTTAGGTAATTGATTTTTATCTAGCCTTTTAAAAAAAGGAAATAATACAATTGAAATAGATCTAACTATTGTTATGATCATATTTGAAATCGATAAAGTTAATGATACCTTTGCAAATTTTTCAATATTCCATTTTATTTTTATAAATTGTCTAACAATTCCTATTATAAATAATCCAGCTAGATTGGCAAACATTAATTTTATACCTATTTTAATATTTAATACAATTTCTTTAATTTCGGTTTTTATAGGATTTCCTTTACTTTTTAAAATATCTTTGCAATTATAGCTTATATATATTAATGCAAAAAATCTTCCTAAAACTTCACTTAAAATATACATCGGGTAATGTTTAACTTTAAGAATTAGTAAAACTATTACTCCAAGTAAATAACTTATTCTTTCAATTATAATTGCATTCGAATATTCTTTTATTCTATTTGTCATGTGAAGTAAAACCTGCATAAATGCTCTTGGCAAATAAAAAATTATACACAGTGCTGTTCCTATTAAAACAAAACTAGTACTATTATTATAATTTATTAATGAAATTAATAATATTGCAAATCCTATTAAGTTTGATAATAATGTAAATAATATTATTTGTGTTTTTAATGATTTTTTATCTAATTCTTCGTATTTTTCTCCTCCATATCTTAGCATTATTCCTTCCGGCCATCCAAGATTAAGGAAACCTATATATCCAACATAAAAAATGTATAATTGAAAATATCCGTATTGAGTGACATCAATATATTTTGGAACAATTAACACTACTATTGTTGAAACTAATAATCCAACTATGTTGGATACAACAACAGATGATATTTTATTTAATAATGACCTCATTTCATTCACTCACCTTTTAATATCAATTTGCAAAAATTGTCTATATCGTTAGCATAATCAATATATTTTGAAAGTTCTTTTGGAGTAAGCTTATACCATTGGGTTTTTTCAATTTTTTTTATTTGTTCTTTATTAAACCTATATCTAATAATTCTTGCTGGATTACCTGCAACTATAGCATATGGTGGAACATCATGGGTGACAACACTACCTGCCCCTATTACCGAACCATTTCCTATTTTGATGCATCCTCTTGTAATTATTGTATTTGCCCCAATCCAAACATCATTCCCTATAGTTAATTTTACTCTTTCTATTCTGTCAGTTGGTACATAACCCAACAATTTATTATAAAATATAGGATGTGTTGATATGCCTTTCATTGGATGGTTACTGTAAAGAAAATATACCCTCGGTGCTATAGAACAATAATTTCCAACTGTTGTTCCTTCAGGAAATTGATTTATATCAAAGCATCCATAAGAGCCAATTCCAACACTAATATTATAAGATTTTTTATATATTTTTCTTAGCGTTTTAGAAAAATATTCTCCATGTTCTATACTCTTAATAAAACGTTCAATTAATTTTCTTATAATTCCAGGAGTTCTTTTATATAATTTGTACAACATAAACATCACCTAGTTTCTTTCAATTAAAATATCATTTACATCTTTTCTTTTTGCCTTTAAGACAGTAAAATTTTCTTTATAATAGCCTACAGCCAATATAGTTAATATTTCTTCATTATCTGCAATATTAAGGATTTTTCTCATCTTAATATCATTAGTTTTAATTTTTGGCCACTGGTATATGCAACTACCTATATTATTTGATGTAAACGCTAATTGAAGATATGATACAAATATTCCCCCGTTTAAATACCATTGATTAATTTCGTAATAATCAAATGCTTTTGTATCTGCCGTTAATATTAAATATCTGCAGTTTTCATTTTTGAAACCTGCATTCCCTGGAATTAATTGTGCTATTTTTCCATTTTGATTTATATCGTTTGTAGTATACACTTTAATCATTTGGCGGTTGCAAGCCGATGGACTAAATAATGCAGTGGCTACTGCCGCCCTTACATCTGAAATATTTACATATTTATTAGAAAAATTTCTTACAGAATGTCTTTTAAGACATAATTTATTGAAATCCTCTAAATTACATTTTACATCTTTTTTATTTAAGATTTTAAATCCACCATCATTATAATTAACTCTTTTATCATTTAATAAAAATCTCTCATAATCTAATTTATTTTCTTTTCTGAACTCAATATAAGCATATAGTACATTTCTTCCTTCTTTATATACATATGTATTTTTGTTTTCACATTTAATTAATAATTCCTTTAAATTACAAGCTTTTTCTACTCCAAATTCTATACGAGATTTTGAAATAGACAGACCTTTCTCTAAACTATGAGCTATCAATAAAATTTTCCAATCAATCTTATCTTTTTTTACATATGGAAATCCACAATATTTAATGCATTTAATATAATCTTTGAACATTATATTTGTAATTTTTATAAAATTAATTAGTTTTTTTGCTATTTTTTTCATATCTACTGCCCCTTTTGATTTTTTTAACAATATCATTTAAGTCATTTTGAAATAAATTTAAATTTTTTAATAAAATTTTCATACTTTTACTAGCCTCTTCTTTTAATTTTTCACTTTCTTCTATATAATTCATAGTTTTATTAATTGCATCATCAATTGTATCTTTTTTTCCATCTATTAGATAGTCGTAGCCTAACGAATTATATATACCCGCAAATTTTCTTGAATATGCAAATGGAATACTAGCACAATTAGAAGAAAAGGCCGCTATTGAAGCATGCATTCTAGCTGCAACTAAACAATCTAAATTTGAAATAAAACTTTTTGCATCCGATGCATTTTCAAATTTGTTAATTATATTACATTTGGGAAATATTTTTTTTATTTCTTTACATGCTACAGTATCATTTTCAAAGTAATTATCTCCTTCTCTCTCGTCACATATAACATGTGGAACTAAAAAGATTTCATTATTCTTATTTAAAAGCAATTTTTTTATTAATTTTGTACAATAATCTCTATAATTAATATTTAATTTAAATTTATTTGAATTAATACAGTCATTCCATAACAATCCAGATATGTTTATACCAATTTTTTTCTTTTTACTACTTAGACTATATTTTTTCTTATTAAAAGGAAGAGCAAATGCTAAATCAGTATATGTTAAAATTTTATTATGGTATTTAGGTGATAATATTCTTTTTAAATATTCTGTTGATAAATTATCTCTGCTATATATTTTGTATGTATTATTTAAAATTTTTATTGTCCATTTTTCTAATATCTTATTATAAAAAGGTCCATAAGTTTGTGGTAATAATATTAATGGAATCTTTTGATTAATTACAATTTGTTTTATTAAATTTGTTTGTATAAGCCATCTTTTGCCATATATATCAGAAAAACTATCTCCATGAGTTATATCAAATACTAAATCACATTTCTTTATTGCTTTCTTTGCTTTTAAAAGGGATTTTATATTTTTTAAATTCACATAAAAATTTTTAAAAATAAAGTTATTATATAATTTTGGGATTTGTCCTAAAGTTTCATGTATATTAATAACTATAATTTCTGATTGATTTGGAATAATTTTATTTAACATAGCCAAAAATGAATATGTTAATGCTTCACATCCTTTATTTGATGATTCAAATTCAAATCCTATTAATGCAATTTTCATAATCGATCTCCTTTTAATTTTTTTTAATTACTTAATAATTTATATCGTTTAGGAATTATAAGAGCCATGAGGATTATATGAGCTAAAACTTGATAATCATAAATCCTATTGTCAAACGATAAAAACATCCATAGTGGAATCCAATAGAAATAAATTGCTAATGATAAAATATTTCTTTTATTTCCACTTAATTTATTTTTTAAAAAATAATACAAAGTAAATGAAATGATTAATGGAATAAAGAAAAATTCTTTATAATCATAATAAAAATCCCAAAATCCTGTAGCCACGGCTGCAGCTTTTGATCTAATTATATTTGCTCTTGATGCTGCTCCACCATCTAATCCAAATAAATTATCAAATTGTAATATTCCAAAAAAAAGTGTTCTAAAACTACATAACCCTACATAATTAGGCTTTATATTTGCATTTTTCATATTATATGCTAAATTATCAAATGACAATGGAAAATAGCCATAATAATATGATAGTATACCATTTCCAAATTCTGGCCCAGTATAACCTATTCCATCAGAATATTTTAAATTATATTTGCCATTTGAATTCATTCTATTTATACCTACATTCATGCCAAAAAACATCACTAATATCACAAATGCGATAGAAACAAGAATAATATATTTTCTATTTTTTTTCTTCTTAATTTCTTCTTTATATGTTATTCCTTCTTTTTTATTTGAAAAATAATATAATAATACTAGTGAAAGTAATTGTACAATACACATAAATGCATCTATTCTTGATGATTTTGTTATTATATTAAAGCCTATTAATAATCCGATATATAATAAATACTTTTTCTTTTTAGTACTGAAAAATTCCATTAAATTCATAAATGTAAAAAAGTATATTGCTGTTGTAAAAAAATAAATATAAGGCATTCTGACAGTATGAACATCAATACCATGTAATGATGGAAATATATGTCCAGAGGCATATATGTTTTCAATTGATATAAATATTAAATAAATTACATTATATATTTCTATTGGTACTCTTTTTTTTAATTTTACTATAGCAAAATTTGAAAATTCAAAATTTTTTTGTGGTAACATTGCAAAATATATAGATATTATATCAAATATTATAAAAAATATATAAAATATATTAGGCTTATTATCTATGTGAAGAAAACTCCAATTAAAATGAGACATAATTAATGGAAAATATACCCCTAATAAAATATACGTATTTAAACTAAAATAATCTTTTTTTATAAATATTTTTACTATTAATATGATTATTGCAAATATAGTAAAAAAATAATACAATCCAATCACTTTTTAAATTCTCCATTTTTTTCTAAAGCTTTTTTTATTGCTTCTAAATATCCGTATTTATTTTTTTCATCTGGTTCAAGATATCCACCTTCAGCCCATTCATTCCATGAAAATATAAAAATCATATCTTTTTTATAATCTTCTTTTGCATGTTTTATTTGCTTAGAAAAATATTTTTCAAACTTTTCTGGTGTAGCACCATCCATTACGAATCCTTTATTTCCCCTTCTAGGCGTATTATCCCAGTCTACAAATGCACCTGGTATACATTTATCATTTCTTGGTTTCATATTGATAATGTATTCCCAAATTTCCTCATAACTATAGTGCTTTAACTTATTTCCTTTTAATTTTTCTCTAATATTAATTTTTAATTTTTTTTCAAAGAAAAGTGCAACTTGTTTTTTCACATTGGTTAAGATTGATTTTTTTTCTTTATTCATAAACACTTGAGCACAATTTGGATGATATTCTAATGCATATGTAAATAATGATTCATCACATTTAGGTGATACTGTATAACCAGCATGTTGATAAGCAAAATCTAATCCGGCAAATCCATGTTTTTTTGCTTCTTCATCCCAAAATTCTAACATTTCTTTCAAGCAATCAATTAATTCAGGGCGATAGATTACTAATAGTGGTTTATTATTTTCTTTAATATATCTATCATCTTTGAAAAAATTCAACAAATAATCAAAATGTTCTTTCCATTCTTTTTTATTCCCATATTTTTGTTCAATTAGTACTTTTGCTTCTTTATTTGCCCAAGCATTTGTCCAATGTTCATTTGCCCAGCAAATACAAAAATGTGTATCTAAACTTTTATTTTTTAAAAATTTTTCAACTGGCTTTTCTAATAATAATTTTCCATCAAACCAATAATGATAAAAACAAAATCCATATAGGCCATAATCATTTGCTAATTTTACTTGTTCTTTTTGCGTTTTTTCATCTAATAAATTATAATAATTTTTATTTAATGGAACACGAGGCTGATTGTGATTTTCAAATAATGGCCTTGCTTTTTTTACATTAACCCATTCTGTAAATCCTTTTCCCCACCATTTATTATTTTCTGGTATTTCATGAAATTGTGGTAAATAAAATGCAATTATTTTCATATAAAATTCCTCTCTATTTCTCTAAAAATTCATTTATTTTTGATGTTACATTTTTTTCATCATTCATTATTTCTTTCCATAATAAATCAAATTTATCATCTGATTTATTATTTAAAAATTCATTATATTCTTTGAATAATATATCTGGATATTTTTCATCATATTTTATCGTAAAACTAAATCCATATTTTTTTGTTAATTTTTCCATGTAAGTTCCTTTTGAAACAAGAATTGGTAATTTAAATTTTATTGAATAATATAATTTATTTGATAAAGCTGTAGTAAGTCCAATCAAATTATTTCCATAGACATTATTAATAATGTCTGTTTGTTCATAAAATTTAATTGTCTCTTCCGGCTTAAATCTACCAAATGTTTCAATATTCTTTATATCTTCTCTTTCACAATAATCTTTTATTTTTTCCGAACCTGTTCCAAAATATTGAAGAATATATCTTTTGTCATTGGCAAATAAATTTATTAGTTTTATATTTTCATCAATATAACGCACATTTCCAATAAAGCTAATTCTGATTACATTTGATTTCTCATTTTTTTTGAATTTGTTTATAAATTTATTAATATTTGGATCAATATTATGCATAATGTAATAATTAAATTTTGGTAAAAACTCTTCATATCCTCTTGAGGAAATTGTCGTACAATAAGAATTTTCAATAGTTTGCTTTTCTAAATTATATACAGGTTTAAACCATTCATATTGATAATCTCTAATATCTAACCAGTATTTATTATTATAATGTTTTTTTAAAAAGTTTGATAGAAATATAGGAGCACACCCATGAGTGCCTAAGAAAAATAAATGGGTATAATTATTTTTCTTTAATATTTTTTTTGCAAATCTGCTAAATAATATAAATTTATATAATTTCAAAGGGTTTTTATTATTACTTACATCCTGTTTATTATATTCAAATATATGAGCAGCTTTTGTTTTTTCTTCAATATTTTCTCGATTCCATATAATTAAATCAAAATCATAACCATTTTTAGTTAAAAATTGTTCATACTTATAATAATATGGAGCCCAATGTATATTACTTCCTAACACTATTACTATCTTCTTTTTTTTCATTATCTTTTTCCCACTTTCATTCCAATATATCTTGTAGCCATATCTGGTATAAATCTTATAAGAACTTTTATATTTTTATCTTTAATTGCCCTTTTTAAAATATATTTTGCAAGTCCTCCACCAGATTTATTTGTACCAAAATTATCTATATAGCTATTTTCTTTAAAAAATCTACCAGTTAATTTGTATCTATCATATAATTCTTTCAACTTAAAATCATGAGAATGATAGCAAATAGAATCAGCACAATATTTTATTCTGTATCCATTTGTAAGTAATTTATATGCTAAATACATATCTTCGTTTGTTGGAAAATTCTTTCCATCATATCCATTTAGCTCAACAAATATTTCTCTTTTTACAGCCGAAGAAGCATCAGAAAAGAAAAATGCATTAATTCCCATTTTACTTATATCCTCTTTAGTCTTTACATAAGATTTATCTGGATAATTTCTTTCTCTTGTATATTTTTCTATTGTACTATTTGTACAAATTTGTCTACTAAAAGCAGCTTCACATTCATTCTCTTCAATTCCTCTTATTAAGTTTTTTAACCAGCTTTCAGATTTTATAATAACATCCTGAGTTATAAATACTATTATATCTGCTTTACAATTATTAGCCATTCTTTCTCTAGTTAGACTGTGAGAAAATTCTTCTCTTTCTATCATTTCATAATTACAATCTAAACTTTCTAATATTTCTTCTATATTATCATTTGTTTTTGTTACCACATAATTAATAGATAATACTTCTACATTTTTTTGTTTTTTTATATTCTGGTGTAAATCCATTATATAATTTCTAGCATTATATAATGGACATATTATATCTACAGTCATTACATTGCTCCCTCTTTTTTTATTACAGCATAAATTGTTTGAAAAAATATCTTAATATCTGTCTTTAGTGATATATTATCAACATATTCTAATTCTAATCTCATTCTTTCTTCGTAAGTAGTATTATTTCTACCATTTGCAGCCCAATTTCCTGTAAGTCCAGGAGTAACACTTAAAAATTTCGCCATATTTTCTCCGTATTTTTCAAGTTCATCTTTAACAACTGGTCTAGGTCCAATTATAGATAAATCTCCCTTTATAATGTTTATAAGTTGTGGAAGTTCATCTAAGCTTGTTTTTCTTAAAAATTTTCCAATTTTAGTTATTCTTGGATCATTTGTTAATTTATAATTTTCTTTATATTCTTTCATTTGCTCAGGAGTAAATTCTTTAATTAACTCTTCTGCATTTGTTACCATTGTTCTAAATTTATATATCTTGATATTTTTACCATTTTTTCCTATTCTTGTATGTAGAAAAAATACAGGTCCCTTTGAATCTAGTTTTATTAATATTGCTAATATTAAAAACAAAGGTGATAACACAACTAATGCAATTGTTGATAAGATTACATCTATTCCTCTTTTTACATATATATATGGCTTATTTTTTATTTTTTCATTATTCTTTACTCGTACAATTGAGATA
>OLGZ01000196.1_pt1 | contig 56153 bp, 99 predicted proteins | sample 1605981 | NCBI WGS metagenome assembly OLGZ01 (sample SAMN03283291) | human gut metagenome | biome: human-associated habitat; material: feces | host: Homo sapiens | place: Peru | collected 2012
TGAGACACGGGGGATTCGAACCCATTTCCGAATCCCTATACCCATTGATTTTTCTTGATTTTTAAGTTTTGGTTTTGATTACCTTGATTACTTTTTGATTACTTACGCAGAAAAAGCACGTTCAATTATACGTTCTGCTTCTTCTTTGCTTTTATTGTTATAGTAATAAAAAGCTCTGGTAGTTTTAATATCTGTGTGCCCCATTTGGGATATTGTAATGTTGTCTGGAACACCTGCATCAATAAGATGCGTGCCATAAGTCATTCTGGCTTTATGAGCTGATCTGCGTTGGATTCCTAGATCATCACATATCCTGTATAATTTATCGGTGAATGCATGGCCATGCATTCTTTTCCCAGACTTACAGAATATATATCCATTTTGAGATCCACTTATATTTTTTATTTTTTGTAACAACTCAATCGTTTTTTTGGTTATGATAATATTTCTATTTCCTGCATCTGTTTTCGGAAAGTCTCTAACTTCAAAAACATATTTTCCATTATTATCTTTATATCGTATCTCAGTCTTTGTAATTTTAATGGAATTTCCATCTATATCATTCCATTCTAAAGATGATAACTCTCCTATTCTCATTCCTGTTTGGAACGATAAAAGTACTCCATATAAAAGCAATGATGGTTTTTGATTACATATGTAATCGGCGATCAAGTTTTCTTCCTCAGAAGTAAAAACTTTTAATCTATCGTCAATATATTTTTTTGTAAATATATTTTTCGATAAATCCAGATCACCCATAAAGCTTGTTATACTTATTTTAGTATATCCTTTTTTCTTTCCATACTTAAAAATGCCATTAATCAATGTCCTAAGACCGCTCCAAGCCTTAGATGTAAGATTCATGGAATGAATAGTTGTTTTTATAAATTCTTCCAGCAAATCTTCTGTAATAAATCTGAATTCAATTTCTGAAATAAGAGTTTTTCGTATATATCTTTCATAATCGGTAGAATATCTATCGTATGTTTGTCTTTGAATTTCTCCGTACTTCAGTTTGCTATCAATCCACATGTTGAATACATCCTCTATATAAGGCTCATTTGCCATATTCTTATAATAATCAACAATTGCATTCTCAATAGAAGATTCATTTGTACGTTTCAAAAGTTTCCTTCCGGATTTCGTATGCTTATCAGGCAAATATGTATAATATCTTTCATCCTTCCCCTTCCAAATTTCGTAATTGTGTTGCTCCAAATACCTCTTTCGTTCGTTCATCTCAATTTGTTCTTGTATGTTGTCACGACTGATAATACCATTTTCAATAGCGTAATTCAATAATTCTCGATCCGTTAATTCACACATTATTTATCACCTCTAATCTTCTGATTTTTTCTTTAATGCACTGAATTCTTCTCTCCACTGTTCTAAGTGATAAACAAGTTTTAATTGCAATCTCTTTATTTGAAAAACCGCGGAAAAGAAATGTAAAAATCTGTTCTTCTTCCGCGGTAAAATTGGCGTTTAATCTAATTTCTTCAAGCTCTGGCTTAGTCAGTTTGGATAACTTCATAAGCCGTATTCTCCTTATTTCTACTGTTATGTATACTTTTTAATAATATATCATAGTGCTTTTCGCATACTTTATATCCTTTTTTGGCTGTATATCCGCAGAAATAACATTTGCCGTTATAAACCCAGTCCATTTTTCTGTTTTTGTTTTCTTCTTTGTTTGGAAATCTATGTTTGGACAAATAGTCATTACGTTTAGCTCTGCATATAGAACATACAGTTTTCCCTTCTAAGGATTTCCTTTTGTGGCAAATTACACACATACCATTTTCTTTGTCTTCATAATATTTTTTCTTTTTTAACTCCTTATTCCTTTCTGCATTTTTCGCATAGTCATATTTTTTTTCTTTTGTTGAACAAATATGGCATATTTTCTCGTTTAGATATAATTCTCTTTTGTGGCATATAGGGCATATTCTAAGAGATTGATATGCTTTATAATCTTCTTTAGCCTTATTTGCTCTTTTCTCTTCACAGCAACTACAAAGAGTAAGGCCTTTTCTGCAGTCTTCAATCTCTCCACCACACAATACGCATAATCCTTTAGATTTTCGGTTATAATAAGTTACGTTCGACATATTATTCAACCTCCTGAAAATTAGAAAGTATGCAATTTTCACACAATTGTTTCCCATCAAAATAACGATACAATAACTCTACTTCCTCCTTACAACTGTCACAATAATAATGAGGTACATTCTGATTAGGGCAACTTTTGCCTATGCAAGGATAGCCGGCAGTTGCACAATCACAACAATCATTCTCATACATTACCATTATTATCATCCTTCCTAATAGCGTTCAAACGGTCTTTGTTGGAATATATTGTTTCAACTTCACCTATTAATGCATTTGGTAGTTGCCTTTTTTCGTCCTCTCTAGCTGAATATTGCTCATACATCATTCGAAAATTAGCACGCTCAACAGAAAGATTCTCTGACATACATAATGTATCGTATCCTATCCTTTCCGCACATCTAAGTGCAATCCTATTATGCTCACCAATGTATGATATACCTTCTTGCTTTCGATACATTCCGAATTTTCTAATCGAATCAAGAACCAATTCCCATGCTTCTCCCCAATCTGGAATATCACCGTAAACAATGCTAGATGCATATGCTCTTATATCTGCTATTGATGGTGACCATTTATTAAGTGCAACCCATTTATTAAGTGCTGCGCTGGCTACATCGTATGATAGGTCCTGTAATTGCATATACCACAATCCCATAGCCTGCTGATTAATAAGCAACTTTTCTTCCCTTGAGTAATATGTCTTTAATGCCATTGCAAATTTACTAAATTCTTCCTTTGTCATATCATCACTCTCCATTCGCCCATTCATTCATCATTGCATAAGAATCATTCATTGAGCTTTCGTTCGTATTAATCTTCTGATTAAGATAACTTTCAAACTTTGCTCCAAACAATGTTTCTGGTCTAAGATACTGTTCCCATTGAGTGCCTTTCCACTCTGCAAATTTCTTATCTACAACTTCCAACATATCAGATTCTGTAAATCCATCTTTAAGCCTTGCCCGGATATGCTTCTTCGTTGACGCGGTTTTGTAACTATAACGCGTTCCACACTTTGCGTTCAGATAATCAACCACATTTTTAACAATTTCCAGTTCGTTATCATTATCAGGAATATCAATTATACGTGGCTCTGAAACACATTTATCGTCATATTCTGGCGGTTTTTCATCGTTTGCAATGCAATTCATAACCTTGTATAAATAATCCCTAAATTCCGCACATTTAATGTGTTTAACAACACTCTCAACTCCGTTAAGCGTCTTAGGCGATTTTGACCAATTGTACTTATGCCAGTTCAAAATCAATACTTCTTTAGTTTCAGAATTGAACCTGATCACATTATGTACCTTTTCAAATCGTTCAAGAAGTCTTATGCACGTATCTTTGTTATATCCTGTATCATCAACCATTGACTTATAACTGATTTCATAGCATCCACATATATTCGTGTGCGGATTCGTCAGAAGATACAAGTAAAAATATTTGTCTTCTGGCGTAAACTCATCTAAAACCTTATTGTCTGTCCAAAACGAAAGTTGTACATTTCTGTATATTGCCATATCATCATCTCCTATATTTCTTCAAGTTCCGTCTTGATGTATTTTAATCAGCTTGAGGGCAATTTATTCTGAACAAGTTCCGCTCCTGCTTATACTTAATCCAACTGTCAATGTCCTCATCTGTAATCTCAAATACCTGTTTTAAAATCTCAATGCAAATTAATACATCAGCCATTTCCTCAATGATATTGTTTCGGTTATCTTTACCTCTTATCTCCTTGCTGATTGCCTGTGTAAGCTCTGATAATTCTTCCATGCATACCACAAGTTGCATTCCATTTCCATATGTATCAAGGCTTCTTGAGACTATTTCTTTGTTAATGTTGACTTCCATCTTCTCACCTCACCAAATCGTTGATATTAACCCTAAATCCGTCAAATTCCTTTCCTTTACTTCTAACATAGGCAGATGTATCAAAGAACATTAAGTTACCACTATTGTCCGTTGCCATACTCACACCATTTCTTGTAAGACTGCCTTTGAGTAGGTCAAGTAAAATCTGTATCTCCTGTTTTGTTTCGTCTTTCATACTGTATCTCCTATAAAATCAAATAAGTTCATCTGTGATGTCTCGGCTTTTACTCGGCTTTCAGCAATTTTATAATTTTTATCATCATTTTCAAATGCGATAAATTTTAATCCGCAATTATGTGCCGCTATTGCAAAAGTTCCACTTCCTGCGAATGGATCCAAAAGTAGTTCACCATTTCTTGCAGATTGAGCAATCATATCCTCTGCAATATCAAGCCGCTTTTGATTCGGGTGTTCTGTCCTTTCATTGCCTTGACAAATTGGTTTTACCCAAAAAGATTGCTTCTGTCCTTTCTCAATATTCCAATAATGTTTAGCACCTGGCAACTTTGTGGCAAAAATGCAAAATTCAGTGCTAGACATATATCCAACCTTAAATATTTGAGGACAAGGATTGGTTTTGCACCAAACCAATATGTTTCTAACATGGAATCCTATATCTTTAAGTATATATTCAATAAAAGATACTTCACTTCTAGGAACCCACATATACAGACTAGCACTGTCTTTCATAACTCTATACACTTCGGCAAAGACACTCTGAATAAAGCTGAAATACGCCTCATTATCTGCAAAGAAATCCCATTTGCCGTAATTGAAGTTGAGTTCTTTTTTATTTCCGTTCCTTTTTAATTCCTTGCTATCTATCACACTTCTATCAATAGACTTTTTTTGAGAAATATTATAAGGAATATCTGTCATTACAATATCTACCATTTCATCATCTATTAATTTAAGTCCATCCCTGCAATCCATTTTATACAATCCATTTTCTAGCATTTTAATCCACCAAAAGGAAACCTCGGTTTTATGTCCGGACAACCTATTCCTTTCTTTGATTTTTAGTTGTTAAATATCAATCTATTCTGTTTTTTAATCCAAGATCGTTGTTTAATGGTTCTATCCGAATCTCCTATTGATTCCAGATTTTTCATCAGTGTTTCATAGTGTTCCTCACATACCGATTTGCCATTCAATGCTTCTTTCCCACATATGTAGCAAAGTCCGTACATTGCACGTTCCGATCTTATAATTTCGCTTCTGTTTTTCTCGTTTCTTTTTTTTGCTTTAGTCCTGCAATCTATACAATAACACTTGCTGTTGCTGCAAATTGGTTTTCCGCAGTCAATACATAACCCTTCTGACTTTCTTTTTTCTCGAAGATTTTTATTATACAATCTTCGATCACTAATTTTATAAGTTCCAACTCTCCTGCGTCTTTCTTGTGTTGAAATATTCTGTTCTAAACAAACCTCACATCTGACACGATTAGGAGCTGCATTTTCTTTTTTGCATTGCACACATATTCCAATTGATTTATACCATTCATAATCTGTCAATCTGAATCACCCGATTTCGTATCACCAACAATCTTGATTTTCTTACCACAAAAATTACAGTAAATATCATAGTTTGATACACGGCTAAGGCTTATTTTTCCGCAAGAAGTGTAGAAAACCGGCATTCCGTGTGGGGGAATGACATTTTCCCATTCACAATGCTTATTCTCTTCTTCCTCTGCAATTTCAATGGCAAAATCAAGTATTTGGTCGTATTCTGCATAGTCGTTTTCTTTGTATGCTTTCTGTAAATCTCTTAATTTGTCTGCAATTACACCCATTACTCTTCACCCACTTTCAATAAATCCATAAACTTCTCATAGCTCTTTGCTCCATCTTGTTTTCATTTCTCTTGGTATATCCTGACCTTTATTTCTTTCTCCGGTCCAATGCGTGCCTCCTGCAACTCCATCACACCGAAAATTACTCGCTTTAAGACTTGCGCCATTTTCGGATTCGAGAATATATGTAATTATCTTCTTATAACCCATTTCTTTTGCCACTCTACAGCAAGCTCCATATAGCATTGAACAAGCATTATATGTTCCATCTGTACATAGTCTATTGATTTCACAAGTGATTCCATTGTCTAATTTTCTTGAAACAGGTCTGCCACATACAGCAACCCCAACAAGTTTTTCATCATCATATAGACTAAGACAAAACTTACACCCAACTGTTGCCTTATGGTGTCTGTGATTTTTATTGATAAAATCACAAGCGCTTGCAAAGGTTATTGGTCTAATTTCCATCATATTCACCACCATTCATAAGAGACATAAACTTCTCATACTGTTTCTGTGATACCTTGTTGTGCTTCCTATCGTCTCTAATTTCGATTTTAAGGTGCTTTTCAGCGATAGAGGATAATTCCCTCGCTAACACCTTTTTGCCTTGCTGTATGCCTTGCATATAGCCTTTAGGTGATTTTCTCTCTCCTATTGAACCACTAGCACGGTTTTCTCCTTGACCGCCTAAACTGACATTTCTAAGCTGATAACCTTTATCAGCATATAGCTTGATGTAATACTTCTCTTTTTCGTCAAGCTGACTTTCTTGGAAATTCAGAAATTCAACTCGCCAGCCATAAGGATTTTTCTCTTTGTCATACAGCTTGTGGCGTTTCAAACTAAGGTCTATATGCTGTTCATAGCCTACAAGGTGGCTTGCCAATCTGCTAAGTGTATGTACTGCCTGTCCGACATACGCATACTTAAATCCGTTTTCATCTTCTCGGAGTAAGAAGTATATTCCGCTTTTGTCATTCAGTTTTGGATTCAGTTTCAATAGTCGCTTTTTGTTTTCCTGTTCTATAGCCTTGGCTCTTGCTATATTCTGATAGCTCAATTTTTCCACCTGCCTTTACTATCTCGATTGATCGTTCTGCCATTCTTTTTTGAGTGCAATCACAACAGTGGATATCTTCGACAGGACAATTATCAAAGTCACACGCATCAAGTTCTCGCAGTTCTTCCAACTGCTCCACAACCGCATCCACATCATAGGCGGTCGGCATATTATTAACCACTTTTCTTATCGCATCATAATCTTCCATACTCGAAAGCATTCCACTTAAGTTATCTAAAAGTACACCAGGATCAATCAGTCTTCCCATCGTTCGTCCTCCTGTTCCATTCTTTCATTACCTCGTCTAAATTATGTCCTGCCGGATAAGATGCAACCGGAATTGGGCAATCCGGATTGTTACACTTAACCATATACATAGTCCCACCGCTTTTCCATTGTTCGATTATAGGTTTTCTTCCGCAAAACGGGCACGGTTTCAGTTTTTCGCTCATTCTTCATCACTCCAATCTAAATGTTGACCGCAGCCATCGCAATAATCTAGTCGATAGTCGATAAAACTATCGCCTGTCTCTGTCTTTGCACTCTCACCACAGTAAGGGCATTTGTAGCTCTGTTTTCCGTCCTTGACTACTTTCTTCGGTATCTGCTTTTCAAGTGCCTGTATTGCAATCTCTATACTTTTGATATGTTCTCCAGTATTACCTTGTGCATAACATAAATCACAGTTGTCGCATAATTTCTCGTTACAATCTTCACAAATGCCTTTTACTTGTAATCTTTGGCATTTAAGATATGCTCTTAATTTTTCTAATGCTTCATTTTCTGCCACTTCTTTCACTCCTCAATACTTAATATTCATATTTCCGTGTTCGTTCACCCAGTCAATAACTTCTGCGTATGTCACGCCATTGTTCTTCAAGACATATAGCAGATTATGAAATTTAGGATGTGTTTCTTTCAGCCTTAAAAATCTGCTTTCTTTCTCTAGGTGACATCCGAATCCGCACAATACGCAGCCAGTCCTTTGACAGCCTGTGGTTTTCAGCAATGGTCTTTCGTTGCCAAAAATCCCAAAATCCGCAAATGACATCTGATTTTCGCATTGCCCCATAGCTTCATAATCTGTAACTACTTCGCCATAAACGGAACATATAGGCAGATTATTTTCTTTGATGTAAAGCAACACATCCTGTTCTGTCCAAAATGACATAGGGTTGCTATGCGGTCTTTTACAATCAAATGCATTGCACCCCTCTTGTAGCCATTTTTGTGTCCTTGCCCTACTTTCTGTAGCCATAGTTGCCAAGATTGGCTTTCTTCTTGTTTTCTTTTCATACTCGTGTGCTGGTTCTTTCTTGAGATAATCACAGCACTTGTCGCTGATATCGAATGGCGCGTCAAGGGTAAATTTATATTTCTCCATATTAAATTGTGACTTTCCACCATCATTGTCGAGTAAAACGCCATTTAACCTATCTAAGCGGTATTTTGAACCACTAGGGATAACTCCCATCTGCAAACTTTGATAATCCGCATTGCCTTTGTTTACTCTCCTGTCTATTCCTAACAAGTCTGCCATGTAGCAAGCATATGGAACTGTCTGTCTGTCTGTCTGTCTGTCTGTCTGTCTGTCTGTCAAGATTATGCTGCTGTTACTTTTACTGTCAAGACATTTTACATATCTTCTCGCACCATCTATGCAGTTTGCAATTTCTTTTCCAAAAAGCGGAAATCCATACTGTTCGCAAACCTGTGCAAACGAAATCTTAGGTTTCAAAATCACAAGGTTATCAAAAGTCTGCGCAAACTCCTTTAACTCTGGATATTGAGTGGGTACATCTACGAACACAAAAGGAATATTTTTATATCCGCAAACTTCTCTGATTATGTGTCCTAAAACTGTGCTGTCTTTACCACCGCTAAATGACAGATACACTCCATCTTCGCCAAACTCATTTACCCAATCCCTAATTCTCTGCTTTGTCATTTCGACCTTTGCATTTAACGGCAAAGATTGCATCTGATACAATTCGCTCATAGTGTGTGCATTCTCTTTCGAGAATGCTTCACACGTCTGAAAACTAGCAGGAGAAGTGTTGTATCTTTCCGATTTTGAATTTTGACAAATATATTTCTTCGTGACCGGATCTTGATTATTGTATTTGCAAAATCCGCAAACTTTATTGTTTGACATCTTCAAATCACCTCACATCAATTAAGCAAATGGTAGTTCTTCCTCAGTACCGTCCGGGATAGTCATAAAACCATCTCCTATGCTGTTTGGTTCTGGTCTAACTGTTGTCGGTCTGTTCTCATTGGCACCATTCTTGCTTTCACAAAATTCATGTCTTTCAACAACGCAATCATTAGTGTAGACTTTCTGTCCGTCTTTGTTAGTGTAGTTGCCGGTCTGCCATCTACCCTCAACGATAATCTTAGTTCCTTGGTGTAAATACTTTTCCGCAAACTCTCCATTCTTGCCAAATGCGATACAGTTAATAAAGTCTGCTGCCTGTTCGCCCTCTTTCTTGAAAGCTCTGTCAACAGCTAACGTGTACTTTGCTACTGCTGTTGCGTTTGCTCCTTGTGAATATCTAATCTCCGGATCTCTAGTCAGTCTCCCACATAAAATTATACGATTCATTATTTTTCCTCACTTTCTAATAACCTCTTGATTGTCAAAAAAACTTCCCCAATCCATCAACTGTCCACACTTCCAGCAATAGCCTCTTTTAATAACATTAACTGCATAATCTGTTGTAGCATGACACATTGGACACTCCACATTTGCATTATCGTTATCGTCTACTTGTGATATGTGATATGGTCTCTTTGACATCTGCTTTTCAAGTGCCTGTATTGCCACATCTAAAGCCTCGGCTCTCTTTTGTGGGATAATGCCGCCTCTAGGTCTTATACTGTGTAATTCCTTAATTACTTCACTCTCTGTCATATTTTTTCTCCTATTCTGCTTCTGATTGAAGCCATTTTAATAAATCTCCGTAACTATCATGGATTTCCTCTTCTTTCTCTGTATCAAGGTTATAGATTGATTTGAATGGCTCTTCGTGCCTTTCAATATCGCACATGTTCGTAAGCCATTCCGCCAACTCTTCATCCGACATAATCCTTATTCTGTCTGCATTGGTCTCTTTATCTGTCATTTTCTCCACCTCTCAATTCATCATAAATCATCTTACTTGCGTAGTTTGTAATTTCTATAGGATTTATTATGTTTTTACACTCAGGACAAATTGGATATAAATCTTTTCGATAATTACTGTCCATATTTTTAAATACAGCATTTTTTATTCTCCTGTGAAACTCTTTATCTGCCATTTCTGAATACACTTTTATTTTTTTAAGTGCTTTTTCCTGATATTCTGTAAATTTATCTTCATAACAGCAAAGCGTTACTAATGCTTCAAAAGCATCTATTACAGCACCACAGTCTGTGCAAGTTACAATTCTATTTACGACATCAAGCTCATAATGTGGCGGATTGCATTTGCAAAGTTTACTTCTTCCTTTTTCGATTTTCAAAAATTCAAATGAAACAATATTGTTGTTAGCCGTTTTCAATTCTTTCGCCTCTCTTTCAGTTTTGCTTCTGTTTTTTCCTCTGTAGAAAAATACTTGCAGTTTTCTTTGTCGATACTTTCAATCTCATATATTGTAAGCTCCCTTATAGGTCTTTTCATAACCGTTGCATACTTAGGATTGTTTATATCTACAATGGAATACACATCTTTACAAGGTAGAATAACAAGTCTGCCCTGTTCTTCTAAATCCTCATATTCAGCTAATTTTTCCGCAGCTGATACATAATTGTGATTTTTTACCCACACGCCAGATTCTCCATCTGGAACATTATCAATTCTTTCTGTTAATCTATTCATTACTACTCCTTTCTACCAAGATGCATCATCCAGTCAATAAAATGTAATATAAAAAATAATGGGTCTATCACAAATGCGATTATAAACACCAATGTACAAGCAAAAATGTTGAGGTCTGTACATTCATATATCTGCCTTGGAGTAACTGCAGCATTATCATAATCTAAAATGGTTGCAAAAAATATAACGATAATAAATATGATGTAAAAAACTAATATCGACATTTCTATTCCTTTCTACCACACTGGGTAATAGTTTCCTTTATCATCCACAACCCAATAGCCTGTACTCCAAGTATTAGTTAATGGATCATAGACTTTTCTGCCTTTAATCATCTAATCAACCTCCAAGATTAGGCATTACGCATTCCCATACATAATCATCATATTTAGTTTCTTTATTCTCTTTTAAGTTGCCGTTTTCGATAAGAACATATCTGCTAAATTCCATACCTCTTTCAAATGTTTCTATTTTTATATCCACATTGTATGATTTGGATAATTCAATGTATGGTTCACTTTCTACATCCCAAGCCGCTCTAAACTCCACAGCAACACAGGCATTTCCATCTTTTCTTTTCCAAACGTTTATTTCGTTTGGCTCAACAAAGTTTCTACGAGTACCTTTTATATGTGCAGTTTTTTCGACATATATAGTTCCATCTTCTCTGTCTATCTTAATGGCTTCTTTGTCAAGTTCTTCTAGCATATCAAATTTTGGTTCTCTAATGATAACTGTTTCCCAAACTTGAAGATTGTCAGCTAGAAGATTGAATACATCTTCTTGCTTTCCTCTGATTTTTAACATTCCCTCGCACCAGTTCGGCATATCAATTCTCCTTTCTAAAACGAATTTAGTGTTCTCCCATGCTACCAAAATCTTTTAATGGATATTCGTGCTTGTGGTTGCGTGCAAATGTTTTTATAAGACATTTTCCATTCGTTGTTCGAAACTCACATTCGCTACACCTAAACACAAGGTCTTCATGCCTTTCTACCTCTTTACAGTTCATACACCAATTCTTTGTAAAAATATCAAGCCCATGTACTGCCTCTGTTGTATTATCTGAATTTCCACTTGTAAAACTAATCAAAACGGACATTCATCTCCTTTCCTTAAAATACATTCTTTTCCACGCTCTGCAACATCTACATTTGCTCCATAAGCAACTTTTTTCATCTTCTCGATAAAACTACCGCTATCAGCATTCTCACTTGATAAATGGCACATTATGACGTTCTGCAAGCTATCTGAATGATTTGCTTTAACAAAATCACAAGCTGTGTCAATGGATAAGTGGCCTCTGAATACATGATTGGCTTTGCCTGTGTTATCCCTGTCGATTAAATCCTTGTCATAATTCACACCTAAGAGAATGTGGTTTATGTCTCTAAACTTCCACTTGACAACCTCACAATCGGTTATGTAAAGCATTCTTCCCATTTCCTTGTGAGTAATCAGAAAGCCATATATCGGACAAGGTGTTCCATCTGCGTTAGTGTGTGTCCATCTATTGTCTGTTGTTGTCAATGGGAAATCTTTAACCTCAAATTCTCCGTATATTTTTGTGTAAAAATGTGGTTCAAATTTTTCATATGGTGCAAATACAGGTATTCCCATTGAATTAAAATCGTTTAATGACTTGCTATGATCTGAATGAACGTGGCTGACTATGCAGCCAACCACATTTCTTATGTTCCAATTCAAGCCTTTTTTAATTTCCTTAATTGGGATTCCGCAATCAAGGATAAGTGTTTCTCCACTGTCGGAAGTTAAGGTGTAGCAGTTCCCTGTACTTCCTGTTGCAATACATTTAAGTTTCATCAAAATTTCTCCTTATTGCTTTTCGTATCGCACCGACTTCAAGCCACTTCAATACCGTATTTATCGTATTATTTTTAATCACTTCTATATGTTTTGTTGAGTGATACCACATCACCCATGTCTGTTTTAGTAATTCGTCCAGATTTGTTATTTGTTCTCCTTCCTCAAACATCCTTTTTGATTCCAAATATTTTTTGTGCTCAACGATATATTCGCACTTTGAGCATTCTTTGCCAGAGTAAGACATATAATGTTTTCCTTTGTGCTCCAAAGCACTTGAACAATATCTGCATGGGTTCTGTTTCATAACTCACACCTCGATTTCATCATCCTGTGGGAACTGAAATATAGCATTGCTAAGGCATTCTACTTTTGACGGCTGATTTTCTGTTCGCACCATAATGCCACATTTCTTTAATCTTTCAAATTCCTTTGCCACATCTTCTGAAATAGCGACATTCTGCATTACGATTGGCATACCGATATATGCTTTTCTCAGCATTTCCATAACCTTATACGATTTCTCTTTGGAAGAGTACTCTCCTAATAAGTATCTCTCTCCATTGTATAGTGCTATAACGCTCTCCATTGCGTGACACACAACTATCTGTTCATAAGGCAAATCAACATTGCCATGTTGTGAAATTACTCTCATGCTCAATCTCCTATTCTGCCTGCATAAATGGCGGTAATGTGCTATCTTCTGCCTGTTGCTCGGTTACTTCTGTGGCTGTATCTTCGACTACGTCATCAACAATATCGCCCTCAACAAAATCTACGCTGTTAGCATTCTGTTCAATATCGTAATCAACATCAGCCTGCATACGCTCATCATAACTAGGCAACTTCTCCTCACTATCGTAATTTCCGTCATAGAAAGAACCATAAGTATTGTTAATCTGCTTTAACAGTCTGTTCTTAACTGTTTTCATAGCCATCTGGTCTGTGAATTTCTGATGCGTTCCGTTTCCGTTCTCTTTATAGCCATATCCCTGTTTCCAAGCCTGCTTTATCTGTTTGATGTTCATAACCTCTGTGAGAACACTTCCGTCATCCATAGTGGCTATTGCGTAAGCACCCTTGACCTTATCGTTGTCGATATTCTCAAAGTCCTGCTTATGAGTGACAATACTTTTCTTGCCATTAACAATTTCATACTCAAATGTATCGCCCTCATAGATAACCTCTGCTGTTATGTCTTTAAGTCCATATCTCCTAGCAATGCAAGTGTTTCCATACACTGATTTCTGACACTGCAACTTGCCACCATAAGCAACCGGGTAGCACTGCTTCTTCTGCATTGAAAGGCCATTTGTAACCATTTCAACAAGTGCATTTTCAATACTTGCCCTTGTGCAACTCTGCAATACTGGCTTCTTGTTCATATCTACTGTTTCCTGTAAAATAAGCATTGCTGACATAAATTCATTTGTGTAGTTGTAATCTTTAGGAAATGTCAAGCCGAATTTCTCTTTTTGCTTGATTTTCACAACCATTCCCTCTGTAAAGTCCTTTGCTACAAGTTCCCTACTTTCAGTTTCTTTCTTTTCTGCAACTGCTGTATTCTCTGCCATAATTATTCATCCTCCTTAATACCCAAAATCTTTTTCGCAAGATTCTCAAAATGTTCCATTGCTTCTTTTTCAATCTCTTCATCAGAAAGAGCAGCTCTTTCTATGCAGCGGTTATAATCTTTTTCACCAAAATGTTTCTTACAATTTCTTAAAATAAAAACTAATTCTGCTTCTACTAATGGCTTAGGACCTGCGATTTCTAATTTACCCATATCTGTTTTAATCATAATTTTCTCTCACTTTCTAACAATTTTTTTACATATAAATCCATCGAGTAACATAGTTTGATACAATTTCCATGTAACGCATGATTTTTCCATGCATTGTATTTTTCATAGAATTTTTTCTCTGTCATTCTTCCAGACTTGATAAGTTTCACCCACACCGTAATTTTTTTGCGGATTTTTCTTTTATTTACTCCATTTAACTTCCTTATATACTTTCCATCTTTGGTAACGTAATGATGAAAACCTGTAAACAACATTCCGTTCTTGAATGGTATAATCTGTGTTTTACCATTAAGCGACAATCCAAGACTTTGTACGAACTGATTTATGCAATCAAGACACCATTTTATATATTCCTTACTTGGTGCTATCAGATAAAAGTCGTCCATATATCTTCCATATAGACTTATCCCTAACTCGCCTGTAATAAAATGATCTAAGCCATTTAGCATAAGTAAAGCATAAACCTGTGCCACCTGATTACCGAGTGGCAATCCCAAACCATCTGTACTGTCGATAAATAGGTGATTAAGCCACTTCGTATAATCATCTGCAAAATAGTAATCAACAATATCTTTCAACACTTCATGATCTATCTGATAGAAAAATTTTGTAATATCACATTTTAGAATCCAACCATTAAGTCCATGTTCTCTGTAAAATTCAAGCATATGTTCTTTCAAAAAATCAATTCCAAAATGCGTACCTTTTCCTATCTGCCCTGCATAGTTAGTCTTAATAAACTCATCTGCCAACATTGGATGCAAAATATTGTCGCACAAACAATGTTGAACTACCTTATCTTTGAATGAACACGATTTAATCACTCTTTCCTTTGGTTCGTAAACCTTAAATTCATTGTACGGATTCATCCGGTATGTCTGATTTTCAAGTTGTTCCTTCAAAATATGTAGCCCTTCAAGATCCATTGTCTGAAATCTTGCACTGCTGCCATTAAATCCTTTGCCGGCTTTAGCCTTTCTATATGCTTTATACAGATTTTCATAACTGCAAATAATATCTTTATCCAATGTAAAAGCTCCTTTGTATTTACCCATTTAGGAAAGGTCATACACTTTTTTGTATCTTTTACTGATTTCGGCTTATTGCCTACTCTTACTGCCTGTTTGATACAGAATGGGCGAACACCGTTGTTGTTATTGCAATTGTTGTTGTTGATATTGCCGGACGGGGCAACAACGGTTTATACAGTGTATAACCTATATGTGTTTACCTTTCCCTGTCTTTTGTCCTCCAGGCAATAGCCATATGCTTTATATCAGAAACCATCTTTGACCAGTATTCCATGCTTTGCATGTTTATAATGTTCAACTTCATTGACAGTTCTATATAAAAAATCAATTCATCACAATTCGTTATGGATTTTGTCTGTAGCTCTGACCTTTCCCGACGATATAACTTCAAATCTGTTCGGTTTGCTTCGTACAAATATTCGTAGATTTCCATTGCTTTGTTCTGCATCTTATCTACAAGCGAAAATCTGTACTTCTTTGGATATCTATTGCAATTTGAAGTTATTCGCAATGTATGTTCAGCTAATTCCTTTGCTTTTAGAATTACTTTTAGTTCTGTTTCTGCCATATACTTATTCCTCTGATTCAAAGATTAAAGAGGAGAAGATACAAACCGGGCGAACACCGCGGCTGCCATTGCAAAGGCTGAGGCTGAAATCGCCGGACGGGGCAACAACGGCCACAGATGTCTCATAATCGTTGCATGGTGTACTCCACGGAGTAACAAGCCACCACCAATAATCATCTGTGTTAGGTATAAGGCTTCTATATTTTCGGTATTCATCAACCGTAAGAAGTGACACCTTGTCCTCACACTCTCCATATTCAGTCTGTCCGTCAAGTGAAATCAGATTGCGATTGAATGGAATGATATTCTCTTCTCCTATTTCGTCAACAATCTTTTCGATAAACTCTGTATCGAGATATTCTCGTAACTGGCTTTTAATCCAATCGTTTGATTCTTTGTCAAACTCCATGTTTTCTTCTAGTTTATCTGCAAGACACATATATCCTTTTTCAGTAATATTAAGTATCTTCCAAGTGACCCCGGCAATGTCAAAGGTATCTCCAATTCCTAATCCAGATGGTATATTATTAATCTTCTTTGAAGATTCAAGTGCTGCAATCTTCTCTTTCAACTCATTAATTTGTTCCTGCAAGCTTTTCATTGTTAATGTTGTACTCATAATTATTCTCCTTTCGATACAAAGATATTAGATTTCAAGATACAAACCGGGCGAACACCGTAGTTGTAATTGCAATTGCGGCTGCTGATAAAGCCGGACGGGGCAACAACGGCTATTGCATACTTCCAATTTCTACTTTCAGTAGACCAAGGCGTGCAAGTCCACCACCAATCGTTTAGATTCTTATTGGCAATCAAATCATTGTACTTTCTTGCTTCGTCAAATGTAATAGGTCTGACCTTACAAGTACAAGGTTCAAACTCATGCTGCATATCAACAGAAGTCAAATCAACCGTATGTTCAATGATGTTATCTGCTCCCAGTTCATCTTCAATAATAGGCTGTATATCGTTCTCAATAATTTTCTTTAGATTTGACTTGTTATAATCTCTTGTATCTTCATCAAATAAAATATCTTCTGCCATAAAATCCTTAGATATTACCTTTGTTGTTCCGTTGCAATGATCAAGCACGATGAAATCATGCTCTCCAACTTTGAATGCATCTCCCGGATTCAATACTGATAACTGTACCTTGTTAGCTTTTTCTGCTTCTTCTAACTGCTTGACAAGTTCTCTTGCAATTTCTAATGCTTTGCTCATTTTTAGCCCTCCTTACTAATCACTTTCAGTTTCTCATCATCTGTTCTTTTAAGAATAATCAGCTGATTGTCAACATCAGGAATCCTAATACTATCAACAGATTCAGCATCATCAATTATGATTGGAATGCTGATCCCAAGTTTTTCCTGAAATGCCATACAAATATCCATCTCTGTAAGCATTCTTGCACCATGGTTAAGATTCCTGTAATAAGATTCTCCATTGTGAAGATAATTACAACATTCTTCCAATTCTCCGTTTTTCAACTTCTTTATTAATTCAACATTGCAAAACGATAAATGCTTATTTACGTCATCTTCCAACACTTTATTCTTCTTCAAAGAAAATTCTCTCAATAAATCGATTATTCTTTCTTGATCTGCAATTTTTTGCTGTGTTTTTCTTTGTTCCATTAGAATATGTTCTATTCTCTCATCTATAGCAATATTGTTAGAAGATCGTTGCATTTTAGAATCTATGCTGGAAAGCTCTTGCATGAGATCCTGCTCATCTTCTTTAAGAGAAGATCGAACTTTTGTAAGTTCATTTTCCTTTACTTGATTCTGCAGCTCTTCCATTTCTTCTCTTAAAGAAATAACCTCCTCATTAGAATCTATATCAGCTACATTCCCGATAGATTCTATCTCCTTACTAATTGATATAAGATTAGATTGGAAATCAGACAACCTTTTATCATTTTCGACATTAAGTTGTTCGATGTTCTTAATTGTCGAAGTTGATTTTTCGATACAGTTCTTTAGTCGAAGTCCTTCTTCCTCAATGCCTTTAAGCCTTTTTTCTTTTGAAGATTTCAAAAAATCTTCACTATCGCTTAAAGGTCTGCCACAAGTAGGGCATACATCTGGAATCTTTTCTGCTTTTACATCCATCCACAATTTTGAAAGCCTATTTTTCTCCGAACTCATATTTTCGACATCCCCACGAAGTCGAATTACTTCGTTCTTATTTCTCTGTATTGCATCCGAAATATCATATATTTCATTTATGATATCCCCTTTTTTCTTTTCCAGCTCTTTCCGTCTAGCTCTTGCTTTTTCATTTTCTTCATTCTGTAGTTCTGATATTCGAAACTTGATTTCCATGATTCTTTCAATAGAAGAATCATATTGGCTTAATAAAGCTGATGTCTCAGTCTGTTTCTTTGCATTCTCATCAAGAAGTTTTTTTATCTCATTCTTTCTCAGTTCAAGTTCTGACACATCAATATCAACCTTCTGCTTCTCTAATTCTTCAATTCTAGGTCTGTATCCGCTAAAATCTGCTTTTAGTTTCTTTAATTCCCGGCTACATCTATCTTTCAATTCATTAATCGTTCCATCTTCCAACATAGGCTTTAATTCTGAAAATTCATCGCATTCGCACAATGAAGAATCCTCATGCTCCGAAAATGTGCTGTTAAGAATTGATCTCTGATCTGAATAACCACTTCTCAGCAAAGTCATTGCATTAATGCAGTAGGATATGTTGCCTATATTTTCCTGCAAAAACGATCCATAATCAGTCGCTTTCTTGAGAATATCGTTGATATAGCATTCCGTAACTGTTCCTGTAATGTCTCCTTTTTTGTTCTTTTTATATTTCAGCACCTTTTTCAGCACCTTTTTAGATCCATCAATATCAATTTCCATTTCAGCAATGCAATCATCTGAATTAATATCGTTTCCATCTAAATCATGTGGCCTAATTCCTGTAATTTCCTTGCCGTTCTCATCCTTGCAGTTAAGCAACCACTGTATGATCTTTTTAATTGTTGACTTTCCGGATTCATTAACACCTGTAATCTCAGTTACGTTGCTTAAAGTTATATCAATAGTGTTATCACCATAAAACTTAAAGCAATTATCAACTTTAATTCTGCATATTTTCATTATCATCATCGTTCACCTCCTCGATTCTGTAGCACGAAACCTCATATGCTTCTCCATGCTTATTTCCATTATTGTAGATTCTTCTCTGAAATCTACCTTCTATTTCTATTCTTGTTCCACATTTCATATCATTCAATATGTGTGCGTTAGAACCCCATGCAATAAAAGGTATGTAATTCCTTCCATCTGTAAACATCATTGAGTTGCATATAAGGATATTGTTAACCGTGGATCGCTTCATGTATGGCTTCATTACAACAATCCCATTCAAAAGTGCTTTGTTCGTTGTTGGAATAATTGACTCAGACATAATATGCAGGTCTTCAACATCCACATATACAATTAGATGCTTTTTGTAATACATTGACTTAATCGTTCCTTTAATATGTACAATGTCTCCAATTTCTGCACAATTACCGCATGTCTGGCATAGAATTATGTCCGAATTTCCGCTTGTCCTCATAACTTCAACGCTATACAGCGTTTCATTGATTCCAACAACTTCTCCTGCTATCTCGATATTCATTTGATCTCCTTTCGTTTGAACCTACAATAATTAGAATTATACCGGCAATGGTTATGGAAATCGGAATTGCTATGTATCTGCTATCCATTAATGACATTCCCACAAACATCAACATAAAACCAATCCTAATCATCTCCGCTTGTCTCCTTTCAAAAATTTATCAACAAACTTTATTACACCTGTTTTTCGATTCACTATCCGATAATAAAAATCCGTTTCTGCTACAAATCCCCATTCTTTAGGATCTAATTTATGTGCCATTATGCACTCTTTTTGATTTCTGGTTAATTTCTTCGGTTGCTTCATCGCTTATCTCCCTTCTGTGCTAAAATAAAGATCGCCAGATTTCAGATACGGAACACCAAAGCTGTGATAATAACCATTTCTGAAATAATACATATCTGATGGATGATTGTTTTCTTTTAAGGCATTTTCAACGGCCTGCTCAACCTGTTCCGTCCATCCATAGTTTTCAAACTCGCTCCATGTGGTTACCTCATATTGGTTCTTCTGATAAATCACATCATGCAATGTATCAGGAAATTTATCGCTTTCAAGTCTGTTAAGAATCGTCAGTGCTACCATTTCCTGTGCTTCAATGCTCTGGTTTCCAGATTCGCAATACACGGTCCTGCATAACAATTCTTTTTCTTCCTTATTTAAAAGGATTCTGTAATCCGTTCCTTTCGTACTTGCGTGTTCCACAAACTCAACTTCTTTAGCATCTACTTCAACAGGTACAGGATCTTCATTTACTTCTTCAATCTGTATTTCTTGCTCCAGTTCTGTTTCCTTACATATAATTGCAGTAGCAACCATAACCGATACAATTCCAAGAAATACTAATCTTTCCTTTCTCAATCTCTTAACTCCATTCTTAACTGTGCGTTACAATCATGCACTTCTTCTTCAAGGATTCTCGGAAGTTCATAGCAATCAATGAAATCGTGAACATCTGCAATGTACTTTCGCTTAATACTCTTATACGTTGAAACACAACCATATTCACGTTTCAACTGATTCCACATGTCAGAGAACACCTTGTTTCTTGTACTTGCATCCTTGTAAGCATTACTCTGCTTTCCGCCAAGGATGTTTACCGCCTTTCTCTTTACATGAGACTGAATCTCGTCAATCTCGCATCCGTAAAGCGGCATATCGTTCTCAAGCCTGTCCATACGTTCTGACAACTCTGTATTTCCCTGTGCCAGCAACTTAATCTGCTCTGAGGTTGTCATTGGCTTGTTATATCCTCCGGTCTTTCTGATTGATGGAAGAACCTCGGAGGTAACCCAATCTGTAAATCTTTCTGCACTGTCTTTACGGCTCTGAAAGATTGTCTTGTAAAGATTGCTCTCGTTGATATATAAAAGCTTCTGCTCTCCTCCTTTTGTAAGGGTAGGAATACTATTCACACCCTTTGAGTTCAATCTTTCCTTAACCTTTGATGGTTGTGTAAGCTCTAATGCCCTGCACACATCGCCCAAACAAAACATTGGTTCATCATCTTTTGTAATAGTTCGTATTTCTCCAAATTCTGTGTTACTAAAAATCTGTAATTCCATAAGCGTTCCTTTCTAAATAATTTGTGATATAATACCCTTATTCTATTAAGAAAAGAGGTGAAATATGACTGCCGAAAAATATGTGTCAGCTTACGCTATTGCTAAAATTTGTGGTTATAATGGTTCATATGATGATTTTAAAAAACTGTACGACCAATACTATTCAGAAATCATCAGTTCATTACCTACTGAAGAACAACAATTAGCAAAAATAGAAGCGGCTAACAATCCATTCCGTAACCCGAAGCACTTCTAAACGCTTCAATTACTGGGGAAATGGCGGTAAGTACTTTGATTGATAGCTCAATGTCAGTTTCTTCAAGTTGCTTATCGCCACTCTTAATGTCTTTGTAATCATCAATAATATCCATAGCAATATGCTGTGCAAATTCATCAATGCTTATAAAACGGGAATCTTCTTTCTCGGCAATTACGCTTTTCCCATTTTTGTCTGTTATTGTGTATCTTTGTTTTTCCAATTCTTACTCCTTTCTAAAGTTTAACGCTGTTTAACTTTTTAAGCAAAAAAATAATCGCCATATTCTGCTAGTTGAATATTAAGTAGTCTACTCCATTCTTCAATATCGTGCTGTGAAAATTCTGTCTTACAATTAAGTTTTCTTGATACCGAAACCATAGAAATACCCAGTTTACTAGCAAAAGCACTCTGACTGCCGAATACTTCGACTATACGTCCTTTTAACTTGTTATATGTATATGGCATATATCTGACCCCCTTTCCTTAAGCTGATTTTAGTTTAACACCGTTCAACTCATATGTCAACACAAAAGTTTAATTTTGTTCAACTTTTGTGTTGAAAGTTTAACATCATTGTGTTAAAATACAGTTATCACAAAAGAAAGGAGAATATACATATGAAATGCGAAGTCACAGCAAAAAGGTTAAGAAAAGCACTTAATGAATGTGGTATGAAGCCACAAGAATTAGCTGATAAAACAGGCATTAGTAAGTCATCAATAAGTCAATACCTTAATGGCTCACACGCTCCGTCTAATATCAGTAGTGGTAAAATGGGAAAAGTGTTAAATGTAGAACCTTTATGGCTAATGGGATTTGATGTTGAACAACGTAAGACTTTCAATGTTGAACAGGGAGATAAAGATTTTGAAATATTAGATAAGATTTCTATGTTAGACGAAAGAGATAAACAGATTGTTCTTGATATGATTGAATCTATGATTTCCAGCAAAAATAAGAAGTAGGGTTTTACCCCCACTTCTTAACTAATTTCTTTGTGAAAGCGTACAGATATTCTAATATGTCTGTACGCTCTATTTTATTTATAAGCTCTATTAACTTATCTTTGTAATTTTCGTTCATTTTTACCCTCCCAAATTTCTTTTGTAGCGATATTTTCATTATAGAACATACGTTCGATTAAGTCAATTCCCCTCTTAAACTTGACGAACGTAGAAAATAGTGCTACTCTAATATATAGAGAGTGGTGCCAACGCCAATTAACACCACTCTCGCCAGAACTTGATACCGTTATGTTTAACGGTGATTTAATCTTATAATATATTGAGGGGGGATTCTATACGATTCGAGAAGAAAAATTAAAAGAATTATCTACAAAACTATCCATAACAAACGATGAGAATAACTATATGAGTACATTAAGGCATAATATTGATATATATGTCGATGATAAAGAAATTACATTGAATGATATATCGGAAAAATCTGGTTTATCTGTTTCTACATTATCCAATGTATTGTATAAAAATTCGAAAGATATACGTCTAGGAACTGCTCTTGCACTTGCTAAGGCATTTGAAATCACTTTAGATGAATTGATTGGTTCTGTTACAATGGAGCCAAAAATGAGTGAATCAGTGCGTATGTGCAGGGAACTACCAGAACATAGTATTTATCTAGTTAGGTATTTTATACGGCATCAATATATGATATACAATAAAATTAAAACTAATTATATATCTGTATTGATTCCGAGACTAGAGAACGGAATTATGCCAACAACTAATGTAGTAGAACCATTATGTGTGGATTTACCAGAGGATATAAAATCTAAGGCATATATAGGGTTAAAGATACCATCAGATAATTATATGCCTTATTACGATGCCGGAGAGATAATTCTTATAGCTTCTGACCGAGAAGCACAAAGAGGGGAGCATTGTGTTGTAACTAGCAATGGTGGAATTTATATAGTTGAAAAATCAAGAAAAACGTATAAACCACTTACATCTCAATACGATATACCAGCTTCTAAAATTGATGATAAAATCGGATATGTTGTAGGTTTTCTTAACAAGGATCTAACGTGGGGAATACGATAAGGAGGAAAACAATATGAAAGAAAAAAAGGGTTTGGCAATCGCCGGAATGGTATTAGGAATATCATCGGTATTAGTTAGTTGCTGTGGTTGGCTGAGTATAGCATTAGCAATTATTGGACTTAGTCTGTCTGTAGCTTCTATTCTGATGCATCAGAACAAACCGTTTGCTATAACAGGAATTATAACATCCGGTTTCGCAATTTTAATATCAATAATTGTTCTTATTACAGGCGTTACAGCCGGCATGATGGATTCAATTAATAGCAGCAGTGAGACAACAGAAGAAACAGAATACATGACTGAAGAAGAAACAACAGAGGAAACAACAGAATCAACGGAAATTAGTGAAGAAGATTTTAAGGCACAAGCTATGGAGGTTTCATACGAAGACATATATAGGAATCCAGAAACGTATAGAGATCAAATAATTAAGATTACCGTTAATGTAGAAGAATACGACACGCAGCTTTTTGGTTTAAATTCGGTATATTATTGTACAATGGACGGAAATGATTTACTTGTATCCGATAGAAGAACTATAGAAGAACCGACAATAGCACCCGGCGACACAGTTACAATATATGGCAAGGGAAATGGAATGGCAACTTTAACGGAGGAGCAAAAGGACGAGTTTGGATTCACAACAGATAGCACAAAATCATTAATACCAGACGTATCAATGATATACGTTGAATTAAATTAGTTTTTAGGGGTAAGATCAATAAATCTTACCCCTATATTTTTCTATTGGACGTACATCTGGAATTTGGTTATTGGATGTCCAAACAATCCGGCATATCCGTCCTGTCCATTGGATATCTGGTTGTTATGCTGCCATTCAAAATAAATGTTTCTGTCTGATGCCTGGACCCGGTACACAGCAACAGATCCATCGACTACAATTTCCACAGCATCAATAGCGTTTCTTAAATCCCCGGCAAATCCATTTTTGATATCGTTCAGATCGTATCCATCAATGTAAGGATACCATTTCCCTTTAATTGTATGAACTCTTACCCGTACGTGCTTACCGGGTACCTTCACAGCGATCGCTTTTATAGCTCTACCGGCCCAGCCGGCATAATCTTCTAGGTTCTTTACCGGTGGCAGCCAACGATCGGTATAGACCTGATAAAGTGCATCACTTGCCGCAGGAACAATTGGCTGCGCTGTCGCATATTCCTTATAGAACTCACTGATATCAACATTTCCCTGCACACCATTAATAGATCCAGTTGAAGTGTACTGCCATCCGACTTTTACACCTTCATAGGTACATACATCATTGTACTGTGCTACCCACTTATCCCACTGTCCGAATCGCGGATCTGTCAGTTTATTTGTAAACCAGTACTTATTCGCATAGATTCCGACCGGATATCCGGCATTCTGAAGTGCCTTGCAAAAGATCTCCGCCATATCTCCTAACAGATCCGGACTACTCTTTCCGGTTGTATTTTCATCCTCCATATCGTAGAAGATGGGCAGATCTAAGGATATACCTTGAAGCAGACGAATCGCATGTGCTGCTTCTGACTGTGCATGTGCGACAGAATCTGCATAACTGTATAGATACGCCCCTACCTTTAATCCGGCTTCTTTTGATCCATTTACATTCTGATTCCAAAATGGATCATCTTGTGACAACACATCATCTCCAAATCCGCAGCGAATTATTGCAGCTTCAATCCCAGATTCCTTAACGGACTTCCAGTCAATGTTTCCGTTGTGCTTACTCACATCAATAACTTTATACATTTTTACCACTCCTTTTTAAGCGACCTTTTTATGGTCGATTTTTACATTGTCTTCATCAACACTACAATATAGCATTGTTGTATCTAAGCTCGAATGTCCTAGTATTGCCTGTAAGTGTTGTATTTTCATTCCCTTATTAAGGGCATTAGTAGCAAAGGTTCTACGGAACCTATGCGGATGCACATTGTTTATTCCTGTTATTTCAGATATCTTTTTTAACATTTTTTCTATTGATTGTTTGCTTAATCTTTCTCCAAATCTGTTGACAAAAAGTGATTCGTTACAATCTGTTCGTTCTTTTAAGTATTCTCCAATATAGTACAATGCCTTATCAGAAATATATACTTTCCTTTCTTTGCTTCCTTTTCCAAACACAATCGCTTCACCACGAATCATATCTATATCGTTCCAATTAAGATTAACAATTTCACTTACCCTGCACCCGGTTGTAAGCATAAATTCAATAATAGCTCTGTCTCTTTTATTCCATGTGGAATTTTTAATTCGTTCAATTTCATTGTCATTAAATGGTTTTCTGAAAACCTTTTCTGTTTTTATCTTCTTGATCCGTAGCATTGGATTTTTCTCGATATATTCTTCTCTTGTAAGCCATGCAAAAAAAGACGATAGATTTCTCCTTTTGTTGTCTATTGTGCTTTTAGACACCTTTCTATTTTGCTGATACATTGCCAAGTGATATCGTATATCATTTGTAACCATGTCTTCTACTCTTTTGTCCACATCTAAAAATAGAAGATTAATTGCTAATTCATATTGATCTAATGTTTGCTCCGACTTACCTTCTAATCTTAAAGATGCTATAAACTTCTTTTTCAATCTTTCATTGCTGTTATCATAAAATCCAACTTCATGTGATTTCTGCTCTACATGATATGATTGAAATAACACTGTTAGTGCATCTCCTAATTTTTCCATCTGCTCCTTGCTCAATTCTTCTGACATCATTAGCAATAATTCACTTCTTAATCTTTCCTCCATAAATTAGTCCTCCCCTATGGTTTTTTATTTTTATTAATGCCATACGAAAGACTTGTTGTCTATATACTGATAGTAATAATGTATTGTACACTAAACTCTCATTTAATCCGAATAGCGATAATGCTCGCCTCATTCTGCACAAAGTTCATCGGAGATTCAGCGTTCTGGTATACCCAGAGGGATACTGTTGTAACTGTTGTAAAGGTCGCAACTGTAACTAAGGTTCGAGATCCATATGGCCGATTGACTAAGATATCATCTGCATTGTCACCTTTAGATAATCGAGCATACTGAATATCTTTCTGATCAGAAATCAGACCAATTAAAAGATACATACCAGGCTGAATATTGTATGCAATACACACAGCCGTAAATGATGCAAGTGGAACTGGAACCGTTCCGCCTAAGTTGGTCTGACTAACCTCTCCGAGCTTTGAATAGTTTGAGTTTAGTGTAGATATAGCACCAGTAATTGTACCATCTCCTAAGGTAGATATGTCCGTACTTCCAATATCTTCTTTTAATCCGCTAAGGCTAACAGGTGAACTTGTTCCGCTTTTTGCTACCAAATCTCCAGCAGTTGAGTATCCATTAACTTTCTCATATATGTAATCATCAATCATTTTTGCAATTTTGCCCTTGAACTCAGACCATTCAGATCCAGATACTAAGCTGCTTAACGCTTCTGGAACCTCAAAATCCGTTCCTACTGACATTGCACCAGTAGAAGACACTTTGACATCATTTGTTGCCATGACTTTTCCGGGAGTTGTTGTTGTCGCTATTGACATTCCGGCCGCAGATTTAGCTTGTTCCATATAGTATTTAGCATTATCTACAGCTTCTCCGTCTCTTAATCCGCTTAGACCATTAGCATATGACATTGACATTTTGGAGTAGTATTCTGACTGAGTTTCACTGCTTTTTGCATTATCCGCATAGTTTTTGACTTTTCCAGTTTCAACCTTAATGTTTGCAAGATATCCTGTCTCCAGCATTGATTCTGTAATAGAACCATTTTTGACACTTGCAGATATACTTCCGTCTTCCGCTACACTGAATGTTATAGTTGAAGATTCCTTGAATTCATACTGTGTAACAAGTGCCGACATATCAACATACTGATATGTTCCATCTTCTAATGTAATAACTAATCTCTGATTAACGGAATCGTAACTAAAGTTAACAGCAATCTTCTGTAGATTAGTATTGTATGTCTGAGATGATCCATTCTTATAATTAATCGTCAATACGCCGGTACTCTCATTAAGAGTTACAGACAATACCATCTCATTTACTTCCGATATATCAGCTTTGATTGTATCTAGTGTTATTACTCTATCATCTATCCCATCTAATGCAGAGTCACTTTTATTTAAGTTGTTTTGATCGATTGGAGTTGCTGTTGATGGTCTGTTGATCCAATTAATTCTATTAAATAACTTTTTCCAATTTTGCATTTTATTTTTCCTCCAATTTCTTAATTCTATCATTCAACTGTTGTATTGTAGCAACCAGATCTGGTATTATCTCTTCGTATCTAAGGCTTTTAACGCCGTCATTCTCTACATATACACCATAATCTTCTTTCATCACTTTTTTAACTTGTTGCGCAATAAACCCATGATGATATCTATTAGATGTTCCGTTTTTAAGCCTATATTTGTAAGGTATAAGTGAACATATGAAATCTGAACTATCTTCTTTATTTAACCTTTCAAGGTCTTTCTTGACATGAAAATCTGATTTACTTACTGTTCCATCTGGAGTATATACAGTTCCGTTGAACGTAGCACCGTTTTCAAAAATGTTAACCGCTCCAATTAATGCGGTTCTAGTTGTTCCTTCATCATAAAAATATATACTTCCTTGATCCTGAGATACAGATACTTTAGCTCCGTTTCTTCCCATAAATGTACATACTGGAAAAGCTAATACTACAGATCCAATTCCATCATCTCTTACAATCATGAACTGATTTGTATTTTCTATCGCTGTTAACTTAATGCTGCCACCAGTAATCTTCATATCCGAGGCTTCAACAGCACCATTTTTATTCAGTTTGAACTTGTCGCTCTCAATAGAAACTCTGTTAGCCTTAATTGTTATATCTCCAGCTTCTTGACTTATTTCAGATGAGACATCTCCTTTTGTTACTTTAGTGGCTATGTTTGCTTCAGTCTGAGTTATTTTTGTACTCATTTCATCTTCTACCGAAGTCGCTCTGGAAACTTCACTTTCTAGTCCGCTTTCAGTTGCTTCAACTCTGATTTTAAGTCTTCCATTTTCTGAGTTAAGTTTTTTTAATTGACTTGTAATGCTGTTCGGATCAGTTGATAAGTATTCCGTACCTTCTGCTTTTATTTCGTCTGTTAATGCCTGTACTCCTGTTAGTGTCCTCTCGAATATATATGTTTCTACATATTCATCACCAACCTTAAAACTTATCATATCTCCACATTCAAGATATGGCTGGCCAACCATTGTTAATTTTGATGGCCGATAATAAAGTTTATCAATGTTACTTGCAATTTGATTAATAGTGTTTTTAAGTTGTTCTTCTTCTAATGACGCAAGAATATAATTGTCTGTAAACGTGTATGGATTATCAAGATTATTAGTCTCATATCTTGTTCCATCAGAAAACAACGCTATAACACCATCAATAGGATATGTTATATATTCTTCACATTCCGGGTAGTCTTTTAATATGCGTGCCTCTGATATATCCATATCGCTATCTGAATGTGAAGGATATAATGTTTCAGAAGGATATAATGTTTCAGAAGGATACAATGATGATGCTTTTATTTTTACATATTTTAATTTACCGTTTCTATCAATCTGTGGCCAGCAACAATTTAATTCGCATAGTCCAGACATAATATCTGTTCCACTTATTCCGCTTGAATAATCCAGTTTAGGATCAAATGATAAACTATCATACAATAAATTTGTTTCTATCTGATCTATTCCTACGTATTGGCATAATCCATCTCTTAATTCTTTGACAGTTGTTGGAAATTCAACAGATTTATACCACTCTGACACATCAGAATTAAGATTAATAAGTTTATCGTATGCTACGATTTCTCTATACGGCTTTCCTATTTGTTTTTTGGCTGAATAGACATTAAAAAATCCAAGTGATAACTCTTCGTTGTCTACTATCAATACCGGATTGATTTCAGCTCCAACTATATCTTTTTCAACCCCGGTAACTGTAACAGTAAAGCAAGAAGCATTAATGAGACCGAATTTTAATTGTTCTTCGTTCATCATGATTTCTTCTAACTTCATGCTCTCAGATACAATGTTTTTATTGTTTAATTCCTTGTGGTACCCATCCGAGAATCGAATTACTAGATTCTTATTAACACTATCTTTTGTATATAGTTTTTTTAATTTTTCGCTTACATTAATCATATTGTTTCTACCCCATAACTAATCCATGCCATTCTTGTTGATTGATACTGTATTTTATTTTCATCCGCGAAGTACATCTGCGGACTAAAATCAGCCATGTACATATCACTTGTGACGTATTTATCTAATTCCGGCACATAGACTTCAACGCTTGCTCTTTTTTCGATCGCATCTGAATAATTATTGCGAATGTTAAGCATAAGTTCTGAAAGTTGTAAGTTATCAAGCATATTTCTGGTTTCAAATTCAACTTTGGGTGCTTGATGTTTTAATGCTGTTCTGTGCAGAATTCCATCCGTATCCCTGTATGAATCCAAATCTTGCCCATAATTAGTTGCAGAGTAGCTTTCTGCCGCTATCATTGACAATGGGATTTTATAATTACCGACCTTAATTAGATATCCATTGTATGCCATTTTGTTTACCTCACTTAAAAAGGAGAGGTAAAAACCTCTCCTTAATAAACCAATGCATTTCTTCCGCTTTGGTTGTAATATTTCCTGTTCGATTTTTTAACTGAATTAAATATGTCGCTATCAGTTATACCAAATTCTTTTTGTACAATCTGCATAAGCAAATCGTTCTGCCTACGCAACATTGCCAATTCCTGTTGACTTGAATCGTATATTGCGTCTCGTATTCCTGTTATCTCATTATTAGACGCTACTGCACTTTTACCATTTACAGTTCCGACAAGCTCTGGTCCTGCTTCGTTCGCTACAAAAAGATCACCCATATCCGGATATCCACCATACTTGAAAAACTTTAGGTTTGGCCATCCTGTTAGATGTAGAGCTTTCGTTACGCTTTTTTGTATTGTTCCAACAGGAGTTGTAAACTCAACATGAAGATTTAATTTCATGTTTTGTCTTGCCCAATTCTGAAGGCTATTCCAAGCATTTCTAACGGTATCAATAAGATTAATTGACGCTACTCTAATATTTAAAATTGTGGCTCCCTGCCACCATGCTAAAACTATTGACCATGCTTTAGCCAGACCGTCTTTTATATATACCCAAGCATTGCTGAATATATTAGACAATGTACTTCCAATACCGGATAAAGCTCCATACAACATTGTATCGAAAGCCAATCGAATAGAAATCCAAGTGACCGGATTAGTTATAGCAGTCCGAAGAACAACAAGTAAATTAATAAACATTTTTCCAAGAACACTTCCTAATGATTTCCAATCAACATTATATATAAGTGATTGTATGGCTTTCATTAGGTCACCTGCTAATTTTGTCCAGTTTACATCATTTATAAATTCAGACAATGTATTTGTAATTGTATTAACATTATCATATATGAATCTTACAATAACAGGTATTGCATCTGAATCTATAATGTTATTAATAATTCCAGCTATTCCCTTTGCCATTCTTTGTAATCCGGATTTTAGTTTGTTTCGGTCAAAATTAAGCAATGCTGTTTTAATTCCTACAATTATTGAATCTCCTATCTGCTTGTAATCTAACGTATTAGCCATTTCTTCAAATCCGGCAATACCAGAATTTATAACATTATATATTGCAGTCGCTATACTTTCTGTTGTTCTAACACTAAATATTCCATTAATGAAATCTGCAATGCCTTTTCCGGCATTTATTCCATTTTGTAATATCTGGTTCCAATCAATTGTAGAAACTGAGCTTTGGATAATTTCGCTTAAAAACTCACCAACAGCTTTAAAATCTGTAGATTCAAGAAATGCACCTATATTGGCACTTACTGTATTAATTGCTTCTCCTATTGTATTTCCTATAGAAGAAGATAAGTCATCTGCGGAAACAAATCCACTTATAAATGTTCCTATTGACTTTCCAATCTTTTTTGCTTTCTCTTTTATTGCAGACCAATTAATTGAATCTAATTGAGCAGCCAATTCTGTTCCCAGATCTTTTCCAAGCGAATAGAAATTTCCAGTTTCCCATGCTTCCTTTATTCTTTCAGACAATTTTTTTATATTATCCGGAATATCAGCATCTTCAAACCCAGTTCCTTTATTGCTGTTATTACCGCTTCCACTTCCTCTGCCACTACCATCATTAGTAGTTATATTGTTTAATTCATCGAAACTTTGTAATTGCTTGTTTAAGTCTTTCTGAGCCTTAGATGCACCACTTGCAGAATCCTTAAATGCGTCCATGTTTGCAGTAGCTTTAATGTATGTGTTTTGCCCAGATAATGCTGCAATTAATTGTGATAACGCATTGACGGCAGATAGTATTCCATTTGCTAACGCATTAACTGCAGGCAACACGTAATTCATAACAGGCTCAAATGCTGCCACAAACTGACCGCCTATTAATTGCAACGTGACTTTTAATCTCATCATCTGATCGTTCAATCTTGATGAATGCTTTTGTAGATTGTCAAAACTATCTCCCATGCTGTCAGTAGTTGCTGTAACAGCCATAGATCTCAGTCTACTGGCTAGTGCCATGAATATTCTTTGAACTCCACGCAATAGTTTATTTGAGCTTCGACTGCTTGTTTTCCCAAGCGACAACATTTGCTTTATTACGTTTTTAATTGCGTCCGAAATTTTTCTGAAAAATCCGACTATATACTGTGCTATTTTTGATACTACACTTGCCAACTTTCGAAAAGCATTGATTAATACCGTCACCCCAGCTAAAACAATTCCTATTACCGGAATAGCCGTCTCTAGTCCAGCCATTGCTGTCCCTGCCGCTTCTGAAGTTGTTGCAACTTCTGTCATACTAGCAGAAATATTGGAAAGATTTTGCCCTGCAGATTGAACTCTTTCTGCAACTTGGCCAAATCCAATACCTCTTAATGCAGAAGCAACTGTTTTTGATACAGAAGAAAGCCTTTCAAAAACACTATAAAGCCCACTTGCCGGCTTTTCTATTGACTCTATTGCATTACCGGCAGTTTCCATTTGAGTTGCAGAATCAACAAGTTTATTGTACCCTTCTGTCACATGGTTTATATTCCACTCAAGATCTTTGTATTTCTGTGAATTTTTGCTTACTCCCGTATCTTCAAATCTTTGTTTCTTAACAAGAAGTTTGTCAAGAGCAATTGATGTTCTCTCAATTTGAACCTGTAAATCCTTATATGCACTTGTATACTTTTCTCCGTTTTTTAATTCTGGATTTTCATAGGCTTTCTTTTGTGTTAGCTTTTTCAAATCCCCATATGCTGCATTTTTCATATATTTTTCTATATCACCCGTATCAGTTGCCATTGCAGATGATGCACGAGGGAATCTTTTTTCTATATCTTCAATTAAATCTTTGTAATCTTTTATTGTTTGTTTGGCATCTGGAAAATCTTTTTTCAACTTTTGAAAACTTCGTTGTAATCCAGAAAAGTAATATCCTTTTGTATCATAATCTTGAATATTAGAATCATACCAACTTAAATTACTTTTATAGTAATCAATTCCTTTTTTGTTTTCTTCTTTTTTTCTGCTTTTTTCTAACAGTTTTTTCCACGATTCTTCTCTTTCTTTTAGCAGCTCATCATTTCTTCTTTTCTCTTCTGAATTAAGTAACTCTAACGCTTTTTCTGCCTGTGCAATAGTTGCTGCATACCTTGCCATTCCTTTTGACTGCGTGCTTGCATCTTCACTTGCTGTAATTTTATACCACTCATTTTGTGCTGTAATTAACTTGCTTTCCCAGTTACGGACCTGAAGTTTTAATTTATCTGTTGAAACATTAGTGTCTACAGCAACATTGACCTTTTCTTTTGCAGTCTTCATTATTTTTGCCTGCATATCTTCTATAGATTCTGCCACTTTCTGAGTTGATTTAGCGACATTATCCATATTCTTTTTGGCTGAGTCAGACATTTGTTCAACCGATTTTTTGGCTTCAGAGCTTGCTTTCTTTATTCCTCCAAGATCTTTTGTTTTATTTTCGGTGCTACCCAGTTTAGACGATATAATATTTAGCTTTTCAATGAGCTTATCTAACGCTGCTTCTGCTTTTTCTGCTTCTGCTTTAATTTTGATCTCTAAGCTGTCTGTATCTGCCATTGTTTACACCTACTTTCATGATACTAAAAAAGACGGTACAAACATTAGTCCGTACCGCCATTGTTCTTCTTTTTATTAAGTTCGAAATTTGTTTGCATGACTTTAAGTTGTGCAAAAAATAATTCTGCCTTTTTCTTTCTTTCTTCTTCTGATTGTTCTTCTTCTATCATATCTAAAATTGGTTTTTTATAATACTTATTTTTTTCGTTCATTGTGCAAGCCACAGCTGACCTTATATAGTATCCATTCAACCAATTATCATAATCTTCTTCTTTCTTTTTCGCTTTATACCCATTTGCTATTGAGTTTAAATCTGCATGAGTAAGACTCCAAAATGTTTCCCATGTAACACCCATTTTATACGCTTGTGGATATAATTCTTCTCTAATCCATTGCCTTAGATTTCTGTATTTTCTTCTTTCTTCGGATTCTCTGCTGTAGTCTTTTCTTCTGTCTTGTTGAGTGCTCGAAAAAAATCAGATTCTTCCATTTCCGCATTCATTACTTCAATAAGGCTATCAAGCGTACCACCTGCTATCATATGATTTTCAATTTCTTTGCCGGCTAATTCCTGATCGTTATTTAGATGCAATGCAAAATATGCTCTTACTGCAGACATAGGTTTCTTCATCATGTTTTCCAGTGAAATACCCATATCTTCCAAATCGCACAATGTATTGTATCCGAACTTCTTTGCTGTATACAACTTGTTGTTGATCTTAAATGTTCTCATTTTTATACCTTTTACCTTTCCTCCTATACATTCTGTATAGGAAATGGGCAGTCCTAAGACCGCCCTTTCTTACTTAGTTAATAAAGTTCTGGCTCGGCTGTTTCTTCATTATAGCCAGTCGCAACAGCCTTGCTATTGTCTTTAACGGACTGGCTATTTATTCCCCCGGTGTCAGTGCAATCTTTGTATCAGTTCCCTTGTACTCTTCAATAGTCAAGTTCATTTCGATAGTCAAAAGCTCATTCTGGCCAACTTCCGGCATAGGAATACTTTCCGGTGGCTGTGCAACAACAAAGAATCCTTTTGTAAGATCTTTCGACACAACCTCAAACCACATTCTCTTTCCACCAGTTAATGCCTTATATGCAGTGATAAGGTCTTCCCATTCCTTGGCTGTTTCATCAGTGTAGTTTACTGTTACCGTCCATGTTCCACCTGTATCTGCACGTCCCTTAACGTAACGTGTAACATCGTCTTCCAATGCAGATGCATCAATCTGTTCCGGGTCAATTGTAATTCCACCAATTGCATTAATACGATTTAACTGGTTAAAAGTTGTCGGCTTTGTTCCGGCCGTTTCTTCTACTCCATATCCTAAAGTAATACCGAGTGTACTAATACCTGCTACCATTTTTTCTACCTCCTATTTGCAAAAAAATAAGAACCATAAGGTTCTTGTAAAATTATTTATATTAACTTTTCGTTTGCACCTATAATTCTTTGAAACCTTGCGGTGCTTTTGTTTGTATCTCCAAATTCCATTGATGGGAATTTTTTAATTCCAAATCTTAATTCCTTAAATACTTCTGAAATTACGGACATTACATATCTTGCTTCTGATTCGTCTTTGTTAGTTGTTACATCTACTTGAAACATTACTGACAATGCGTTTATTGATTGACCATCAATCGTTTTTCCCTCTTCCGTTGGCGGAAGAAGATGAATATATACCGTTGGAAATGTTGGTGTTTTTGTTGACTTGCTTTTTTGCGTGAAGTATATCTTTGGATATTTTTCAATTAATTTTGGTTGCGCTATTGATTTAATGATTGAATATACCGTCATCTCAATATCGTACGCCCATAAATTATCCATCTCTAAACACCTCTTTTGCCGTTTCAACAACCAAATCCCTTAACTCATTAGCAGTGTTATACATAAATGGTCTTGATGGCATTCCTTCAGTAAAATACCATTTCCCATCATCGCCAGGATAAAACCACCCATATCTTCCATCAACTAACTTATGTATTGTTTTCCCAGTTGCATACTCCCATGTCACTCCATCAGGAAGTTTTCCTTTATAAGGTGATTGTTTACCTATTACTCCGGTTCCAAATTCAACAAACATGGCATGATCCGAATCTGTAACTACTGCCCATATTCCTCCTCCATTAACAGAACCTTTATATTCTGAATGAATGCTCTCTATGAGTTCGCCCGTAAACACTGCATCTAATTCTGCTACTTGTATTCTTGCTATTTCTACTCCTTTTTCTGCAAGCATTTCTGCAATCTTTTGACATTTATATGCCAATCCGTTTTTATATGCCTTTAATTGGCGTATAGCGCGTTCTACGCTGTTTTTTGAAAGGCAATCAAACTTTATTATTTCCGACATCTAACTCACCTGATCTGACTCAACAACATTTCGTTTTATTAGAAATAAATCTACTGTTAATCCTTCATCTGCAACACCCATGACTGTATAATCAGCAGACGTTGAATCAATAATGCCATTTTCATCATACTTAACATCCGATTTTTTCCATATCAGATCTCCGGATTTAATTGGCAAAAATCCTTTATCAGTAATAATCTGAGAATAGTTCGTTGAATCATCTATACCAAACTGCTTTGCCAGAACCTCTGACAATTTATTGCTTATGTTTGCATAAAAAATTACCGGTTCACTAAAACCAACAATTTCTTTTTTTACAAGCGGTATTTTTTCGCCGTCTGCAGATTCGTAAAATTTAATATTCCCATTATCATCTTTTTCGTATACTTCTATTCTTTTGCCTTGCAATGAATACTTCATTTTTTGCTTGTTAATGCGAAGCATATTACTTCACATCCTTACCAAATCGCTTCCACAATTCAGACAGCTTTTCCCAGCCATACATTGCAACAAATGCTACTACAAAGCCTGCCATAATTGCTGCAAGAATCATATACCATAATATTGTCATGTGAATATACTGCATATAAGCAATGAACGATGCAATCGTAATGCCGATTGATAATACAAACACCACAATATCCGTAGGCAATTTGTTGAATATGCCAATACCCTTAATTACCTGTGTAATTACAGATACAATAAACGCTAATGCTCCGATAATTGCTAATATGATTGTCATGTTTGTAATCAATGTCTGCATAATCTCCATCCTGCTATACCTCCTTGTCCTCAAATCTCTTAACTAATTCATCTATTCTGTGATGTGCCTGCTTAGTGCTTTCCTCAACCTTAACAATTCTGCTATCGTGAGAATTAAGCTCTCTTCGCATTTCTGTAACTTCTTTTTTTATTTCCGTGGTATTGCTTGATATCTCATCGAGCTTTAAATTGATTCGGGTGTTCTCTCTCACCCTCTCCTCAAATTCCGAACTATTAGCCTTTTTATCATTCTTAAAATTGAATGATAAGCTAAAGAATCCGAAAAAGACGGAAAAAGCGACTGAAATAATGCTTATAATTACTGCTGTTGGCATTTATATACCGCCTTTCAATTTTAATAAGGCACACCGCCCACCACCCTTAAAGTGTGCCGCCTGCTACCAAATGGTAACGCACAATCTTCTATAACATCTTTACAAACGGATATACACCAACAAACAAATCGTCACGGTCTTTCCAGTTTCGACTTATTCCGTTTTCTGAATACGATTTCATATATGATTCTCCTGCCTGTGAATAGTCATACACTGCAAGGTTGACAACGACGCTATTCAGCTTTTTCAAATCATTATCTATTTGCTCTTGTGTATAACTTTCCGGGTATATCCGTTTGCTTATTACATCTTGCGTGGCTTGTTCTATTAATTGTTCAATCAGTGGATTTTCTTCCGGATGGTCAAATACAACCTTGTCCGAACCATCTTCTGACTGTTCAATATGAAATTGACCTAATCTAATCTTAACTTGTTCTAAGGTTGTATACATATGATCTCCTATAATCCAAATTTCTCAATCAATAGTTTCTTTAACTCTGCTCCTGTAAGTTCTTCTGCATTGTCTATGCCTTGTTCTGTGGCAAAAGCCTGTAAATCAGATGTAGACATACGATTAATGGTTGTCTTGCTATAGTCAAAAGAAGTCCCGGAATTGTTATTTTCCGGGACTTCTTCGCCTGCGCTATACCATTTGCCATTATGAATCACTATATATGGATATTTCATAGTTGCACCCCCTACTCTTCGCTATGAACCTCATATACGAATGTGCTATCCATATTCTCATATGATGGAAGAACAACCTCGGAAGCAAATGTTGACATCTTCATAGGTGGTCCGTACTCTGTCTTTGTAGCAACTGTGATACCTACACCATATACTGTTACATCTACATCGGCTACCTGTCTTGCTGTTCTTTCTTCCGGTGTAGTGCCAAACCAAGTACTGCCAAGACTACCTTCTGGAAGAAGTGTAACCTTGTTATCCGGGTAGAAGTACTGCTCCTTGCCATCATCATCAATGTACATCTTATCGTAAAGTACGATAGTGAGCTTTGTTCTCTTCTGCACTACTGAAACAACAGTATCATCATCAACCTCAATGGTTGCTGTAAGGTTCTGTGCAAGGATTGAGTTTCTTATCTGTGCATTATCAAGCAAATACTGAAATGTATTGCTGTTCATCAGCACATATCTAGCAATCTTGCCTTGCTTCTGCAACTTCTTTCTTGCATTGTTAAGGTCTGTAAGTGGCTTTGAATTAGTTGTATCGCTCCACATACTTGTGCCGGATAACTTTGCGTAATGGTCTTTTGCGTATGAGCCATCCTTATCGTAATCGTAAGCATACTGAACGCCATCACTTACAATAGCAATTACCGGATGACCTGCATTTGTAGAAAGAAGTGACATTCTCATACGTTCTGGTACAACCTCTGCACCACTTACAAGATTATTAGTATCGTCATATACGCTTGATAAAGCACTTGCAAGATAAGGGTCGTCCGCTGACTGAATACGCTCGATTTCAAGCATTTCCTCTTCACCGACTGTCATTCCCTCACGGAAAAATGCCATCTGTGTTTTTTCCTTGCTTAATCCACCTCTAGCTCTAAGAGTTGGAATTGTGTCAAAGTTGGATGGTGCAAGTGATACTGGAAGTCCTTTATGTGTCTTAATCCAGCTTAAATCAAGCCCCTGTTTCTTTCTTTCTGGAAACCACTGTAAACCAAGATAAGGTATCTGATTACTAGCGTTTTCTGTTGCCGATAATGCAATAGACTTACTGTCTAATACTTCATTAATTAACATCTGTTTACCTCCTGTTATTATTCAAATACAATCATTGGAAGAGCTGTCTTAACTGCTTCTGCGTATGTAACGCCGGAATGTGCTTCCGCTACCTTTGTATTAAGATACGCCTTTTTAAGTGCTACTCCCTGTGGTCTGTCTTCTGTTACATCAAATCTTAAGATTCCGATTGCTGTTGCTGTATTATCAGCCACACCTGACTTGTTTACAGGTGTACCAGCCTTTACAATCTTCTTTCCATTCGCATCCTTTTTTGTTACCGCTGAAAAATCAAGCGTTAATGGGATCGCTTCATTAGGCTCTCTCTTTAAAATCTGAACATCTCCTGCATATGAAGTCTTTTCATACTGCATATTCATTTCTTTTGCCATTTTTTTACCTCCTGTTATTACTGAATGTAATGTGATAAAACGTCATTGTTCTTAGGTGCATTAGATATAAGGCTTTCTGCTATCTTTTCAGCATTTGTCTTATTGTCTGCACCGCCTTTATTACTGCCGCCGCCCGGAATATCCTGATGTTTTGCAATTTCCTGTTCCTTAGCCTGTGCCGCAGCGGTTTCTTTTTCGGACATAATCTTGCCAAGCTCTGTGTAATCAAGACTTCCATCATCCTTAACAATTGCTTTTGCCTGATCTGCGGTAATCTTGAAATTAGTCATTGCTGATTCTCTCTGATCTCTTACTGCATTTTCTTTCTGCAACTTTGCAATCTGACTATTTGCAGCTTCTAAAGCCTTATTGGCTTTTTCAATTTCAGAAAGATTACCTGCTTCTAACTCATCCAGTTTTTTCTGCAGCTCATCTGCATTGTCGGCTTTTTCCTTGTATGCCTTGTTTTTTTCTTTTTCCCTTGCAACTTCTGAATTTGTCTGATTTAACAATCCTGTGATCTGCTCATCTGTTGCATCTGGAAACAACTTCAATACCTGTTCTCTTGTCATAATTACCTCCGTTTAACTCACGCTTTTGATTTCGCAGGTTGCTCCTGCCGAGTTATCTGCTATTTTTCGCATAGCTGCTTTTTTATATAGAAAAAGGCAACCATAAATGGCTGCCTTAATTCTTCGTGTATATAATTGAGCATCTGCAATTCACTATCTCATTTGCACTTGCTCCAAGCGACATATCTTTTGGAAACATTAATTCCGAATTTCCGACTTTGAACGGTTCAAAAATATTAATTTTCTTATCGTCAACTTCAACATGTGTATGCCTAACATATTTATCTTTCATTGTCTTCCAAGTTTTGAATTTATACCCTTTACTTATCATCTTTGTTTGAAGCCTGTAATTTCCTATCGTGTTAGCTTCATTTGCTGATATATTTAGCAATCGTGCAATAGATGTATAGTATTCATATTGAGCATTTTCCAAGGTTGTATCTATTATTTCCATTGTTATGTATGCGGCATAAGAAACTATATAGGCAGGTGTTATTTTCTTACCCATATAATCTGTTGCAATTTCGCAATACGCATTATCTATGTACTCATAACATTCTTCCTTTGTGCTGTCCTTAATCATTTCAAACAGTCTTTCAAAAGCTCTTTCGAATTTTTTAGCAAGGTTTATTCTGTCTTTCTTCTCCTGGTCTGATATTTCCATTTCACCGAAATAATCTTCGTATTCAATTATGTTCAGTTCATCTATTTTATTCATATCAATTAAATAAGCGGTAGCATTATTCAACTACCGCTTTGTTACTGTTTATGTTTTTTACTATTTCTTTTGCCTTAGATTCTTGTTCTTCTACATCATCAATAGTTTTGTATATGTTGTCAATGTATGGTTTTGATAATAAAAATGTCTTTTCCGCATCTCCCCATAATCCTACTGTTTTTATTGCTACAAGAGGATGTATTCCACTTTGTAACAATACTGTAAGTGTCTGTGCTTTGGTGTACATGTTATCCTGCGGACTGTGATTAATCTGCACATCAAAATCCCTAATTGACAGTTTCAAGTCTTTGCCGGCAAGTCTTAATACATTAAGAACCACCATTGCAAGTCTTTTTTCCGCCGTTTTAACAACCGGGTCTTTTAACTTTGCTCTTGTTTTAGAGAAGTCCCATCCGTTTCTAAGCTCAACCGCCCCTTGTGTATCTCCTCCTGTATTTCCCTGTTTGTTTGGAATAGCTAAAATTGATAATGTATTATCCCACAAATCTTCTTTAGCGACCTGGCACTGCGTCTGGTTAAGCTCCTGCGTCATGATTTCAACATCAGCTTTGTTGTCTTTGTTGTTCGACTTAACTGCTAATGCATGGCTCATCTTCATCTGCTCGAACGTTTCTTTGTCAATATCGCAATTAATAAACTTAACCCAATACTGTACAAACTGTTCAACACCATCCATACGATTAGATTGCATATTGTTAATTGCATCAAGCATTCCAATAACAAGTTCAATGTCAGATATTCTTTCGTGATTGTTCGGAAACTCAACAATTGGAATCTGACCATATGTGTGAAGCTTTGTCTCAACAACATTGCTATTTTCTATTCTGAATGACATTGTTTCAGAAAATGCCATTTTATAATGATTTCCGTCAATATCTTTAAGCTCCTGCACTGCAAGGATTGGTTCTTCTGTATTTTCGTTGTATATCACAAAGGTATTCATTGGTGTTGGTGCCACAATCCTAAATGGAATATCACCATTATCTTTAGGTTGAATTGCCTTAAATGAAGTCCCTGTTGCTGATTGCCACTCTCCAGCTTTAATATCTTTTTCCTGCTTATTTGCATCAGCCATAAAATCATTAAGCATATCAACGGCTTTGTTGATAGTTTTATCGTCTTTTCTACTTATGAATTGAATAGGCTCTCCATATGTCTGTCCAACCTTAAATTGAACAATTTCATATGCATGATTTTCAACAACCTTGTTTAATATGTCCTCATTTGAAAGCTTTGTACGATACAAAACAGGTTGGTCACCTTTGTAATAATCCCAAAGATACTTAATAGCCGTTTTATTCCAGTAAAACGCACCAATACAACTGCCAATTACTTTCACAACATTTTTAGCATTTATCATTTCGACATTTGTGTATGCAATTTTTCTGCCATAACAACCTCTGACAAGATCGTTAAAACTTCTCTTATTCATATAAATGTCACTCCACTGCTTGTAGCTCTAATTGGTAAGGATTTTGCTTTTGTTTCTCCTGTATCAGTGTAATAAACAATTTTCTTATTACACTTCTTGCATCTGTACATCTGATTTATTGTTGCTTTCCCATCATAATCGCCAACTTTTCGTTTACAAATAGGACAGTATATTGTTTTTTCCATCTTCATTTTCCTTTAAAATATCAAAAGCACCATATTTGATATGGTGCCTTGATGAGAGGGTTTGTTAACTTATTGTTTTGGATTAGAATGAAGTTCATTTCTGATACTTCTTCTGATTGTCAGTTTATCATGTCAACTTTTTAACATCAATGTGAAATTTTATGAATTTTTATGCAAATATGTATCTCCATACATTTTTTCAAATTCCTGTAATGCTCTTCCGTGAATGTTAAAAACCTGTCGTATGCTCCAGTTTTCGGAATCTGCTATGTCTTGGAACGTTCTTCTTTCGACATAATGTTTATGTAATACATCATAGTGGTCTATATTTTTCATGTTGTCAATTTGTCTTAATATTTCTTTTCTTTTATCAACCAACGAATCAACTAATTCATCTGTTTCTCTTTCCAAGTCTACAATCTTTGCAATTGTTGACCCAAGTTTATCCTGATTACCGGAAGTCTGTACTTTTTCGCTATCACCTGATACAGTTATACTGCAAGCCATTATTTTCAGCTGATAAATCTCAGAAAGTTTATTCGTAATCATCTTATCAAGACGTTCAATTTGGTTCAAATATTCCTTTGTTGTCATAGTCTAATACCTCCTAAATGGATTAACAGCGGCTTCCACTCTTGCTACTCTATTCCCCTGTGTCACTCTTAGTGCAAAGTTCGAGAAAACATCCGGTACATCATCTAACTGTTTTTTTCCTGATACCGAATATTGCTTTAGCAGTGACATCATTATTCCATATGGCTCATTTGGCTTGTACTTCGACGGATCCTTAAAAATCACATGCTGTAAAATCCAACTAGAACATTGGAATATGCGGGCTTCCTTATTTGTTTCTGTTGGTACATCTGTAATATTGCATATCCAGCCTACACTCTCAACACGCTTATTGACTTCCATTGCGACTCTGTCACCGCCAGCGTTTCGCTCAAATTCACATTCCTGTACCTTATTGTTCACAAGAACACTTGCTGCATTCCTATACTGTGCTTCATAATCTGCAGTATTATCGCACACACAATCAACACAATAATAATCATCTCCATACTTTTGAAGCACCGGAAGTACAAAATAATCTGTTCCTTTGCCTTTTGTATCACATTGTGCAGTAATAATTTCAGGATCACCATGTGGAAGGTTAAGATACCTACGAATTTTATCATCCGGAAATAATAATCCTTCACGTTCAATAGGCTCCTGCTTGTATAAACACTTATAAGAAATCTCATCCATGAGCAATTGCTGATCCGCAAAAAACTCTTTAGTAAAACCGCAGTATTCATAATTAAAATTGCTCTCTCCTGTAACAGGATCTATGTCTGGTACTGCTATTACCTTTACTTTAGGATTTCCAACATACATATTCTGTATGCGGCCTATTACATCGTGAACTGACCACCTAGTAGCAATATGTATTTCTTTGCATGGCTTACCATCCGAATCTTGAGTTTTTCGCTGTCTAGCATCTACAGCGTATTTTGACCACAACTTATCAAGTATCAACGGATTTAGTGCTTCTTCAATTCCACCTATCATATCATCTACTAACAAAAACTTAGATGCACGAACCTTACCTGCATTCTTACTGCCAACAGATGTACATTGCATCGAAGCAAACGGTTTGTATTTACCGACATTGAATTGCTCCATCTTGGCATCGGTTCTTGTAACAGACAATTTGGGGAAAATTTCATTCCATGTATAATCGTCTGGATTAGTAACTATATCCAATGTTCCATCATAGAACATCCTAGTTATATCTCCACTGTGAGAATAAAACAAACTATAATCCTTTGGATACCAACCTATTACAGCAGTAGCAAAAAACTTTTCGATCGTAGTTTTACCGGCTCCAGGGATTAAACTTATGCATAGAATGTTATATTTATCATCAATCATCCCTTGCAATGCATCTATAAGTCCTATTTTTAACAGCTGTTTTCTGCGCGGCATATAAAATCGGTCTTTTGGTTCTCTTTTTTTTTCGATGTATCTAAAATAACTGTCAACTATTTTATTCTGTGCTTCGTATAGTAATATCTCATAGTACCGATCAAGCAGCTCAAAAGAAGATTTACTTTCAAAAACTATCTTCTCAATTTCCCACATTGAGAAATTCATTTCTTTTTGACAATATGTCTCAACTAATTCCTTTGCTCTTGATGTGCATTGTAGTAGTATCGGTATATTGTTTCTTTTTAACGCTATTTTACATACATCACAATATGCATTTACAACATTTTCATCTATTCCATTAGTTGATATGTATTGTTCGCAATCAGATATTATCTCTTTCAATTCTTGCATTGTTGCCAAAATATAAGCACCTCCACTTTTCAGCAAAGGTGCTTATAGACCTCTGCCTATAATTGTTCTAGGGTAGCGACTAACTCCTGTTGTTAGCCGGTTAGTTATTTATTTGATATCAATGTCCGGTGCAATTCTTTCCGGATAAAACACTAACTGATAATGATACTTATCCGTTCCGGTTGGTTCTGTCTGCTCCATAACATAGCAAGTCCAATCATTCAGATAAATATAATCTTTGTAGTATGTATTCTCGCCTGTCTTAATCGTAATCACAAGCTCATTGTTACTGTTATTGCTAAGATCCATATATCCTTCTGCCTGCAGCATAATGGTATCTGTTCTTGCGTTTGTTACAGTAATCTTCCTGTATAAATTAAATTCATTTGCATCTTTTGTAAGGTTGTGATTTACTGTATCCGCTGTAGTGCATCCCACTAGACTTAAAGAAATACATACAATCATAATCAGTGACATAATTTTCTTTTTCATAAAAAATTCCTTTCCGCTAATAATCAGCAATTTATCTTTATTCCCTCTGTCAACACTTCTGTCTTATCATTATTCTGAACCAAATTACCATCTTTTCCCTCCTTATGCCATTGAGCATCTACGGTAATCATTGGTTCTCTACCGACATGGCCGCTAAAATGTAATTCCATATCGGTACAGCTTACTTTTTTGCCGTCAATAAACACTTGTGCAGTTTTGCCATCGGATATTATCTTGATTTTCTCATTCATTCTTCCACCAACTTCCTGCCGCAGATAGGGCAATAGTTAATTTCGAATTCTCCCTCTCCGTATTCATCACAGCTGTTGTCATAACATAGTTTAAAATATCCATATGATTTTATTATATACGCATTGCCGTATGTATATCCATTTTCAATTGTCTCCTTTTTACCATCACAAAATTTACACATATCATAACCTCAAATTTTCGTAAAAATATCCAGATCGTAATTGTCCCGGATATGGTAAACCACTTCACACAATTTCTCTTTCACAAATTTATCATTGGCAATATCCGGATGGCAATAAAACATGCAACTATCTTTCTTTCCATGTTCCTTGTACTTACGATAGTCAAATGTCATTGTAAAAATTGGTATTCTTGTTAAATTTTTTGTTTTCTTTCGTATGTATAAATTCCAAATTTTTTCAAACATAGTTACCATCCACTTTGATACCATTACACCATATCTGCATAATTTTATTTTTTTTCAATGAATACACCCTTTGGAAATTCCTTATCCTCCAAAAGCATTTTCAGATATTTTCTAAAAGTTGGTACACTCATTTCTGCACCTTTTGCTGCTTCTACTTGATTTCTATAAAATCCGCTCAAATAATTAACAACAACTTCAGAAAACTTATCCGGATCAATATAATGATGTTTCCTCGCCATAGCATTCTCTCCTTGAACATCTGAATATTACTACACCTAGATATAAATTTGCGAGGGGAGGGGTGTGCAAATAATATCTAGGTGTGTATCTTACGTATAATTGCAATCAATCTGATTGCTAACCCTACCGGATCTTGTGACGATCCTTTAATCAGCTTTCCGCTAGTAGGTGAAAGGAGGACAAACACGAATATCGTTTGTCTCAAATAACAGCCGAGATGAAAAAAGCTGTTATTCTATTGAAAGATATGGGATTCGAACCCATTGATTGACAATTACTATTGTCTAATCTTCCAAACTAATCTTTCTTTCTAATCTTTGAAATTTTCCATTTCATTAATGCTCATGCCAACTATTCCGGCAGATCCATCACTATCTGTATGCTTAAAAAATTCTCCGTCTTGTGGCCACATATATCGAAACATCGCATAATTGGCAACGTCCAGCAAGTATTCAGTGTTTTTAGTTTCTTCAAACTTCTTCAAGCACTTTTTCAGACTTCCTATTGCATCAACATTTCCAGTTGCAAAGTTCCTACCGGCTTTGCCATACTTATAATAACTCTGGACTACTAATGCTTTTCTTTTTTCGTCAAACTGTTGGCTATAATCAGTTTTCAAAATTTCCTCACTGGTCACTATATATCACCTTCCTTGCGATGATTAGCCAAATACGTATCAAATCCTTCCGGATACCTTGCTTTCAGTTTATCAACATTTGTCTGCAATACATCGTCAAGATCAAATCCAGCAGATTCACAGATCATAGCAACATACCACATTACATCGCCAATTTCTTTTTTCAGATGCTCCTTGTCAAGTTCCTTTTCGTGAAATACCCACTTCTTAATCATGTCTAAGGTTTCACCAGATTCACCCGCAAGTCCTAAGCATCCGTTTATTAATCCCCCAAAATCAACTACTGTATTTTCATCCCTGCTTGTCAAAAATCCTAATCTTTCTGTTGCCTCACCGTCATTAGTCCTCATTGCTAATTTCTGATACTCGTTTCCTTCCATTTTACTTGACCTCCAATCTATTCATACCGGATCGGTATAAAAACAAATGTTAACGGATACATAATCAAATTCTTCAATCCTATCTTCGGTTTATTGCCGTATACCCTTCTACTCGCTACAGATACAAGATATATTCCCTTAAACAGTTTAATCACTCTGAAATCCCTATATAGTTCTATCATTTGTCTTGTATTAACTCTTTTAAGCATTTCATATATCCCCTTTTTAATACTTATAAAGGTACCTGTTACCTCACAGTTATTATTTACATAGGCCTTTTTATTTTTGGCGGTTATTTTAGGGACTTAGTAAGACCATTCTCACTCTTCACATAAACCCCCTCCCCCTCTTGATCCGAGACCTGTTGTTGCTTCACCGTTTCAAAACTAAGGTTTTAATTATCAGACAAATTATATAATTGTGTGTGAGTATTCATGAGCTAGCGGAAAAATGTTGATTTATCCGCATTTACCCATATACTTTGGTGCTAAAAACCTTGTAAATATTAGGTTTATAATTGTGTGCCATTTTTATACAATTTCGAGTGCTCTAATCGCTGGCATCATCAATTAATTGTGTCCCGTTTTTGTTCAATTTAGCCTTGATATCTTCGATTGATAAAGCTGCTTTTCTGGTTGTCTGCTCTCTTACACCTGGCATATTCCATGCATGTCTTTTATTCAGTGCTGGTAGATACTTCATCGGATTATTGCGCCTATCTTTCATCAGTGCAAATAAAGATTCCTCATTGTCCATCATAATTTTTTGCGACAAAGAAGAGAATCGACCGCTTAGCTCCTCATCTCTCCAGCAGTGCAGCGTTTCAGTTGTCATGCCTACCATGTCGCAGAAACCTTTCTGAGTTATCTCTTGACAGTGAGTATTACAAAGTCTTTTATATATATATTCATAAATATACTCTATATATTCAATATTATATCCTACTCTATCTGAAGTATAGTATATACTTTTATTTGGATAAAATACTTTAATATTTAACTCAGTTATAATATCATTCCATACGGTCGGTGGGATATCGCTTTCGTCATAGCCGTACATTACGCAGTAGCTCTGAACAGTAGAACGCGCCAGCTCTGGTAGATCTTCAATATTCACTTTCCCTGTCTGATCTTCTACTTTCTGCATGGCTGCATCCTCCCAATTTTTAAAATAAAAAATGAGAAATAATAAATATACAGTCTTGAAGGATTTTGAAAACTTGGTTAACAGTTCAAAGTATAGACTATATATTTTATTAAATCTCACGTAATACCATAACGGCTATAAGACATATATATCATACATCAACTATGTAGTCAATAACTATTTTAAAAAATTTACATTTTAATTTTATATATTAAATTTTATATAAATATTTATATATTTTAAATGATTTAGATTATTAATAAATAATAAAGCAGAATAAATAACAGAATAACAGTATCAGAAATCAGTATCAGAAACAGATGCTTATATGGGGTATGTATACCCCTTATATGGGGCATATTTTTCTTACATATTTACGTCAATAATCGTTGAATAATCGTAATACAATTTATCTATGTATAGTATTGTTTTACCTTGTTACTGATTTCGGGTGTTTTGCTCTATATTTGTTGAATTTATAAAAAATTGAAGTTGACAGATCAGTAAAAATTATGTATAATTCTAAACATAATATAACCATGTTGGAATGTTAAAAAGAACAATTTCCAATATTTTATAATTTAACCAAACTGGAAAGAGGAGCCTGCATGCTCCTCTTTTATTCTCAATATTTACAAATTATCGAACATTCCAGTATTTATACAATCCGCAGCTTCTGCTTGCGTTGTAAATCTACCTAGAACTCTACCATTCCCGCAATTCACAGCAACAGATCTACCGTTACGATCTGTAACTGAATACACCCACAAAGCGTACCTATAACCGTCTGACATGCTAGGAACTCCTCCTTGCATATCATCATAATCACAAACCCGCATCTTTGTGCTTGTTCTTTTCTCCAACTCGGCAACCGCCTTTTCTAATTTTCTCATCATATTATCCCCTTTCTGCCCTCGTTACCTCCGGGGCGGTTTCTGATTTTTTCTATTCTACACATGGATGTATATCCGCGCCGTCTTCAATTGCATATAAAACAGCTTCGGCTATACTGCCCAATTCAAATCGAGTAAGCACGTCTTGTGCTCCGTACTCGTCACAGTCAACGCACCAATCACCATCAATCTTTCTTAGTGTGTATTCTGTTGAGTCGCTTTTTAACGTGTCACCGTCTGTAATCTCAATAATTTCTCCAGTTCTGGAGTTCTCAAAAACTCCATCAGAAAGTTGACCGTTAAACTCTTCCCGGCAGGCTTCGAAGTCCTCGGCTGCTTTCCATAATTTTCACCCCTGCACCGTTTCCGATGTCCTTTCTTTATGATGTAATCATCATATCATATGTGCATTATATTGTCAATCATATATTGCACATATTTTACTTTTTTTGATACTTTTCCATTTTGTCAAGCTCAGTTGATATCACTTCCTTAATAAATGTACCCGGCTTTTCAATTCCGAGCCGCTCCATGCGTTCTCTCGTGCCGGCTGGGAATATAATATTTATACGGTCATTTCTTTTTTCGTACGCTCTTGACGCTCTAAGCTGCGCCACGCTTGTCTTGTTTTCGCTCATTTTCCAAAACCTCCGTTTTTTCTTTATATAGTATCATATGTGCATTATATTGTCAAGCGTATATGTGCATTATACATATTGCACAATAAACCCTTCTTATATGTGCAATATTTTGTCATTTTTACATCTTGTATATGTGCAATATAAATGCTATTATATATACAAGTTAAGAAAAAGAAAAACAAGGAGGATAAACACATGAAAGCATATAAGGTAGAGGACAAGGAAACAAAGTTAATTATAGGCATTTTGGTTATGACACCAGAGCAGGCAAGAAAAGCCGAGCGGGATTTTATAATAAAAGAAGTCTAAGCCGAAACGCCGCAAGGCGTCAGCCGGGAATGGTTCCCCGGCTCTGATGATGGCAGGCTAGAAAAAAGCCGGTTGCAGGTCCTCCAGATCACGCAGCCGGCACCAATCAAAAAAGAAAGGTAAGCCAATTATATCATAGTTGGCGAAAAGGTAAAATGCTATGAAGATTGTAAAGATAAAAACATATGATAATAAAAACATCTTTATAGAACAAGCTATTAATTCAAGAAATGATGTTTTGAAAGTCATTGAGGTCTTAAAAAAATATATATTAGGTCTTCGCTCTGATTTAATGAACGAAAGATTAATATATCAAAGAGAAAGCAGAGAAATAGAACTTATAAACGCAATAAATTATTATGATTCAATCGCTGAATCATTAGAAAGGGGTTAATTATGACAGTTTACAGAATTAAAATCACAGGCACAGAATACAACGAAGATTACACATTCACAGAGCCAGCAGAGGGAGATATCAGAGAAGAAATCGCCGCAGCTTTAGAAGAGATGAAAAAGGGCAATATTGACAGTTTAGAGATTAAAAAGGAGGCTTAAAATGATTATAGGAACATTGATTGACGGCACAAAATGCGTCTACGATTTACCAAGCAACATAAAGACAGCCGAGGAAATGGAGAGCCTTATATATAGCTACAATAACGGAAGAATGGCAGAAAGCCAGAGAGAAGAATTATATAACCAGCCTAAGTTATTAGGTTTAAATGGTCCGATGTGGAACGGCTGGGGAACGCTTAAAAGCACAGGCGAAACGGTTGCAATTATCCGTTACGAAAAGCCAGAAAGATTTTAAGGAGGGTTAATATTATGAAGACAATCAAATTACAAGGAATACACACACCACAAAAAGCAATTCCGGCGGCAGAATTAAAGCCAGGAATGGTTACAGTTTGGAATTTTGGTTACACTTCCACGGTTAAAAGCGTGGAGCCTACTAAGAGCGGAAAAAGCGTTAAATGCGTTATTATTTCCGACGAAAGCGGGAACGAACATATTAGAACAATGCGCACTGATAGGCTTGTAGCGGTTAAAGAAGAAGAACCAAATAGTCCGATTGATAAAGCAATAGCAAATAGGGCTAAAACATATAGCGGTATTTATAGAGATGTCGGCACAGCATTAGACACTTTTAGCACTTCGGAGCTTGCAGAATATTATATACAGCGTTTCGGAGATAGCGCACTACGTTATTTTCTCGAACAGGGAATAATTGCTGCAGAAATCAACAAAGAAAAAGAATCAATTTAATAGCAAGGATAACGCTTCCGGGGTTCGATGCCCCGGCTTGCTTTTACCCGGATTCCGTGAAATTTTGAAAATATGGAGGTATGGAAAATGGGAAAAATAGATGTTGATATGTGGCATGGAGCCAAGCCGGGACAGGTGACAGGATTAGACATATATTTTAATGACTTATATGGTGGTTATTCCGGCAATCTTCGCATTTTTGGGAAAACTGTAGGCGATTATTACGCAGACAGCGTGCAAGACATAGAAAAAGCCTTCCCGCACCTTGCGAAAGAGATTGAAAAAAGCTTGAACTAGCCGCCGCAGAGGATGCCCGCCGGATCACTACCGGCGGCTCTTTCTTCTGTAATGGATAATATTAAAAAAATGGAGGGTATAAATTATGGAAAACAGAAAGATAAAAAAGATCTTGGACGTTCACAGCGTCCCAAATTTTGAAAAAGAAGGACGAATATATGCCGATTCTATGCTTGCCGGGTCTGATCTTTTTGAGGATGTAGAAGACCTTACCGGGTGGAGCATGGAAAGGCTCCGGGCGTGGCTTGGATACTAGGGCGCATTTTGCGCCCTTTTTACAGTTGAAAAAATAGCGAAAATGATATATAATTTTCTTTAATTATATTTGTGTTTTTAATACTAGAATTATTGAAATTCTGGGGGGTTTAAGTTATGCAAAATATCGAAAGATTCAAGGGTGATTTATGCGATCAGATCAATAGATTGACCGCGTCTGATTTATATAAATTATGTACAACATTAGACGATAAAGGTCATGAAATTCCGCTTGAAAATCCTGCAGGGTGTGAACTGTGCATTTCAGTATTCGGTCCATGTAACGCTATTGAGTGCGAAAAAAGGTTTGATAAACTTTGTGAGATGTAAAAAATATATTTCGTCAATTTACGCTATTGGCAAATCAAGGGTGAATTTTGAATTTTTTTTGGAGCATAAAAAAGTGCCGACATCTTTTTTGAGATTTTTTCTGATATTTGTAAAAATCCAAATTATTTTTATTTTTCTCAAAAAGTAAGGTTTTTGTATTTCAAAAAAATTTTAAAACAAAATTTAAATTAAGGGCAAGAATTAATTATCTTGCCCTCCTATATTTTTAGATGATAACGATAAAGCAATTATTCCATATGAATTGCTTGATCTTAATATATCTAAAAGTTTTTCTTTTGTCATGTACTTGTTGGTTCTTTTAACGTATTCCAAAACTTTATCTATATTATCCATACTTTTTACTCTCCATAAATCCACTCATTATATCATCAGCTAGATATATGATATCTCTGCCATACAGTGATAAAAAATCTGCAACAATTTCTTCTGTTTCGATTGGAATTGTATAATCATATTCCATTGCATGAACGTGTGTTAATTCGTGGCACAATACTTTATCTGTCATATCTTTTGATAAACAGTTTGCTATTGTTACAGTTTTTGTGTTTCTATCTGTGACTCCCAATGTATATGTGCCGTCTGAACGCATTAATTCGCTTGTATTTGGATTTTTATATTGTATGTGCCAAATTGTACCATTGATGCTAAAAATCACCTGTATACCCCTTTCTTGAACAATTTCCATTTTGGAAATAGTTAATCAAAAACAGGCTATGAATATTTCTACTCATAGCCTATAATCTACATTTTAGAAACAAGTGTACTTAACTTTGATTTTGTCAAGTTTTTTTCTTCCGGTGTCATATCAGAAATTAATTCCGTTATGTCTTCTGACAATTCACGCATATAAGTTTCCAGATCATGCATTTTTGCTTCCTTGTCCTGCTGCGTATTAGCCTTGTGTGCATCTCTTGTATCCATGTACGTTCTTCTGCTCATTCCACTCTTGCCTTCTCTGGAATCATGCATATGAGTAGGCTCTGTATAATACATACGTCCATATGGCTCTCTGTCCATATCCCTGTACATTTCAGGTGTCATATGCCACATAGGTTCATCGTAATTTCTACGATACGTTCCTCTTCCTTTTGGTGCAAATCTTCCATCTTCATACCGGTAATGATCGTAAAATCTCTTATCTCGTCCATATCTGTCAAACATCTTTAAGATTTCTTCATCTTCTGATTCATCCATAGTCTTGGTCAACGTCCGATAATACATAGCTTCCGCAAGGTCTTTTATCATGTCTATAACTTTTCCCATCTCGCAAGTATCAACACTTTCAATTCCCTTATCAAACTGTGATTTCGAACATTCAGTAAGTTTTTCAATCATATCATGCATTCTTTTAATATCCATGTTATTTTGCCCCCTTTACTGTCGCAGATTGTGTAACAGGTGTACCACCACCATTAATCGCAGTTAAACGATTGTCTGGAGAACAGCATGGATTTCCGAGCATTCTAAACAATCCAGAATCGTTAGTTGTTTCAACGATTGTTGAATATCTTGTGCGTGTTCTAAGTCCACATGCCGTAACCTGTCTACAATTTTTCTTTACTAACGGATAAAGTACCGCTCCACCGCCGATCGTAATATAAACAGGAGCATTGATTGTTGTTGCATCTGGTATTGACTGTGCTACAACAATACATACTTTTCTATTATTTGCGTAACTTCCGGCAGGTAAGTCAATAACAAGGTTTCCGCCTGTAAAAGTTACAGAATTTGAAATTATAAAATTGTCACATAAGTGACATACATTTCTACAACTCATATATATACCTCCTAAAAGTAAAGGGCAGATTTTCACCTGCCCTTAAAAATCAAACCTTTTGGCGAAAATCGGATAAAATATTAAGTATTTCATTCTGATTCTGAATTATCTTATCAAGGTATTCCCTGTCTTGCTTCTGCAACTCTCTCAACAAATCATCGTTAGATGTCTGCATCTGGTCATTCTGATAACCGATCATTTGCAGGATTACAGAAAATACAGTAAGTGCATCAAGGTAAGGTAATCCGTTTGTGTTTTGATTGTTATTCATTAACAACCACATCCGTTGTTGTATCCACACCCATATGCATATGCATTTGGATTAGGTACAACGTATGCCGGAATTGCAGTAGGATTTACTGCATTAATAATCTGGCTTGTCTGTGCAGTCATAGCAGTAGTTAGAATTGCATTCTGTCTATCCTGCGAAGCAGCTCTCCGAAGATCGCTGTTCTCTGCCTGCAATGTTGCAATCTTATCCTGACATAAGTAGTCTAAGATGCTACGTGTGCTATCGGCAATTGCCTGTCTTGTCTGGCAAGCCTGTGTAGCCATGTTGTAATTTGTGTCTGCAAATCCACGTTCAATCTGTCTCTGTGTTTCACAGCAGCATGAAGCGTTCTGCGCAGCCATATTAGTAAGTGTTGCCTGAATAGAGTTAGTATTCTGCATTCCACTTACAGTGTCGGCATTAATTGCCTGCTGGATGCCAAAACCAGTCTGCAGAATGTTGGTATTAATACCATTCATTCCATTCTGTACAGCATAGAATCCATCACATAAGCCGTTATTGATTCCATCCAGCTTAGAAATTACAGCTGAATTGTCAAATCCTCTCTGAATATCAGCCTGAGTAGCTGCAGTAGCGACATAACCGCCATTACCGCCAAAACCTCCGCCAAATCCATTATTCCCCCATCCAAACAACAGGGCGAATACAACGATGATCCATAACCAACCACCGTCTCCCCAGCCAGCACCAGAACCATAATTTGAGTTAGCAGGTGCAACCGGCATCATAAAAGGTGTATTTGATTCAAACATACCATTTTACCTCCTAAAAAATTATATATACGTAATCTTGCAAGAATTAGTATCACATTCCAAATTTTTGTTTATACGAATTGTATATTTCATCTGCATTTATTCCTTTTTCTTTGCAGAGATTTCTGGCCATCTGCTCAATTCCATTCATATCTCCTTTTTGAGCCATTTCAATTGTGTTTTTAGCCATAGGGTTTTGCATAATCTGACTGTTCCCCATTATGCTTTGCATGAATTGCTGAGGATTTCCATTTTTAGCCATCTGTAAAATATTAAGTAGATTCATTTTATATCCTCACTTTCTTTTTAATCTTGGACTAAATCTTGACTAATCTTTGACTTAGATGATGTTTTAGTTGTAGATTTAGTCAAAGATGATTCCAAACTACACAACTTTGTTTCTATCTCATCGAATCGTTTCATAATGCCCTCTGTAACCTCTTCTGATAGGCTTATTTTCGATTCTGTAACAATGTTTGATGTATTTATACCATTACTGTTTGAAACCGGTTTAAAAACGGTTGTACGAATTGTGCCATCAGCATTCCATCCCTTTACATATATTTCCGACAAATCCTGTTTAGGAAAAAATGCCATACTGCCATCCATAGGAACTTCATTAGCGTTAATATTATCAACTTCCTGTACGATTCTACCATTAATGCCTGTTATCTGCTGTGGCATAGTTTGCTGAATCTGTTCCTGTGTCTGAAATCTTTGCATATTTGCCATAGGATTATACTGATAGGCACCATATTGCGGCAAATAATTATTCATTATAGGTGTCTGATAAGGATTGTTTACCATAATTTTCCTCCTCTAAAACCTCTTCTATTGCGTGAATCACAGAAGATTGAGTCTGTAAATCTAATTTCTGTAATTCTTTTCGCATAAATATTTTTTCTAAAACTTCATCTGAAAACATAAGAGCCAACCTCCTTATGATTAAATTTTTGCATAAAAAAAGACGGTAAAACCGTCATGTTGCCGTCTTAAAACCGCCAATAAAGCAAAAAAAGAACGTAAAAACGTTCAAAATAAAACGTCCATATTAAGTATTAATTTACTACTTGATTACCTCGTTGATTACCTTTCATTTTTTGTCTATTTTAAGTGACAACATACAAGTCTCCTTTCCCTAGTATTTACAAGGCTTTCAGCGTTTCACTCTATATATATGTAAAGTGAGACACGGGGGATTCGAACCCATTTCCGAATCCCTATACCCATTGATTTTTCT
>OLGZ01000198.1_pt1 | contig 55550 bp, 53 predicted proteins | sample 1605981 | NCBI WGS metagenome assembly OLGZ01 (sample SAMN03283291) | human gut metagenome | biome: human-associated habitat; material: feces | host: Homo sapiens | place: Peru | collected 2012
TGCAAACATAGGGTGCTTTCTTTAGACTTGAACATTTTTCCTCTTCAAAATCAGGACAATTGACCATGCACAAAGCACACTCAGAACAGTATGTTTTCCGTGCCATAACCGATTAATAAACCCACAGCTATCTTCGCCACAGATATACTGCTTAGTGCATCTCTTTCTGTGTCTGCATGGATTATAGCCTCTGGAACGCGTACCAGTATTTCGATAATCAAGATGGGCTTTCACTTCTTTAGAAACAGTTGATGGATCCTTGCCTATCAGAGCGCCTATTTCAACGAACGTCTGCCCCTCTTTTAAAGCTTTCTGTATGGTAATGCGATCATCCAGTGTCAGATGCTTATATTTATAGGATGACATGTATTTATCCTCCTTAGTCTTGCTGCCATCTCCTGACACTACTGAAGTGATTACCATTATTACACAAAAAAGAAAAGGAAGATCATCTATTTACAAGACTATCTTCCATCTTCATGTTTGTATGACTTATTTCTGTTTTATAAAATATAAAAACCTTAGTAACTGGACGTTACTTTTTCAATTGAGTGGGCAGGCAAAGTGGGCAGGCAAAGTGGCAGGCAAAGTGGGCAGGCAAATGCCTGTCCTGTTTCTGTTTTTCTCCCTGTTACAATGCAATCTTGAATACAGCTTTCTTCACTTTACCAACATCGCCCGACCGGACACAGGGCTTGTGTGCCTCTCCCGGAAGGAGTATGACCAGTTCTCCTGCGTGTAGATCCAACAAAGATGCTTTTCCAGCCTTCCAGAACCGGATATCTGCCTTAGGATCGTACTCGGTGTCCGGTGTGAGAAGTGGCTGCTCTGTTACCCAGATCTGCTCCCTTCCCTGCAGAATACACTGAATATCCGCATATCTTTTATGTGTCTCAAAACGACAGTCTCCATAGGACTTTGTCTCATACTCCTGGATGCTGACGTAGATCCGCTCCCCATCGATCACATATTTTCCGCAGGGCAGAGCCGCCAGTTCCCAGGAGTTTACATATTCGCTTATCTTCTCTATGCACTCTGCCGGTATTCCGACCTGGGAATACTGCGGCAGAGCGTCCATATATCCTTTGACCATTGTGTATCCTTCCGGTGGTATTATCTGTACATGGGACCGTATGCAGCACAAGCACGATAATCCTGTCCCTCTTTATCCATTCCGAATGCATTCCAGGATGCCGGACGGAATATCTTCTCCTCCGGTACATTGTGCATGCTTACCGGAATACGCAGCATGGAACACAAGGTAATCAGATCGGCACCTACATGTCCGTAGCTGATGGCTCCGTGGTTGGCTCCCCAGTTGTTCATAACATCATAGGCACTCTTGAAGGGACCCTCTTTTCCGTTGCATCTGGGTGCGAACCAGGTGCAGGGCCAGGTGTAATCCGTGCGCTTCCATAAGGTGTCTGTCACTTCTTCCGGCAGCTTCACCGTCCAGCCTTCTGCGATCTGTAAGGTGGGGCCGACGCCTTTGACCAGATTCAGACGGATCATGGTCACGGGCATCTGTGCCTCTGTCACGAAACGGGAAGAATAACCGCCTCCGCGGAAATAGCCGAAATCGGCCTCACTCCAGGTCGTTGCCTCCAGCATTGCCTTCTGATCCTCTTCCGTCACTTCATACCAGGGCTTCATGACAGAGTTCCCCTCTGCATCTTTTGCCTGTCCGCTGGCATCCAGACATGCCGCACCGGAATTGATCAGATGGATAAATCCGCCTGCTTCCTTCGCCACTCCTTCGACTTCATAGCCGGTTGCCTTCTTCACTGCCTCCGGACTCCAGTAAGTACGGACATCCGCAAAGATCTGTCCACGGTTGGTCAGAAGCTTCAAAAACAGCATTCCCAGTCCGTTTAATACATCATTCTCCGTTGCGAGAATATAAGGCTCTCTTGCGCCGTTCCAGTCAAAAGTAGTATTCAGCATTGCCTCGGCAAAATCCGTATTGGGATAGTAATCTGTCCACTGTCTCTGTCCCTGGAAGCCTGCAGCAATGGCATTGTGTCCCACCATTTCCTCTTCTCTTCCGGCGGGTAATCTGTCATTACCGTTCATCAGATCCTTGATGATGCACATGGTCTTTACAACGAATTTCCAGTCCTCTTCCTTCTCTTCGGGAGTCTTCTGGATCTCTGCAGGATTCTTGTCCAGCCCGTCCGGACAATGTTCTCTCGTCCACTTATAAGCCTTTTCGAACTCATCCTTGTCATAAATATCCTGCTGGATACGGCGCAAAATCTCCACTTCATCTACGGATTCCACACGCATTCCCAGATATTCCTCAATGAATGCAGGATCGATAATGGATCCGCCGATACCCATGCAGATAGAACCGATCTGCAGATAAGATTTGCCTCTCATGGTAGCCACAGCTACGGCAGCACGGCCGAAACGCAATAGCTTCTCCTGTACGTCTTCCGGAATCTCGGTAGCATCTGCTTCCTGCACATCATGTCCATAGATACCGAATGCAGGCAGTCCCTTCTGGGCATGTGTTGCCAATACGGATGCCAGATATACAGCACCGGGGCGCTCTGTACCGTTAAATCCCCAGACGCCCTTTATCGTGTTGGGAGACATATCCATGGTCTCCGCACCGTAACACCAGCAGGGTGTCACCGTCAGAGTAATGGCAACGCCTTCCGATTCAAAATAGTCTACACATTTCGCCGCTTCTGCCACGCGTCCGATGGTGGTAGGTGAGATTACTACCTTTACCGGCTCTCCGTTGCTGTAACGAAGATTTTCTTCGAACAGCTTTTTGGCAGAAGAAGCCATATTCATGGTCTGTTCTTCCAGCGAGCATCTTACATTCAGATAACCACGTCTCGCATCGATCACGGGACGGATTCCGATCACCGGATATTTTCCTATGTATCTGTTTTCAGCCATATTGTCCTCTTTTCCGCGCTGTCTCTTCATTCCATATCGTTTCTGTTTCTACCATGAGACTGCGGTATCAGCGCCGGTGCAGCCCCATAGTCTCTTAGCGGGTGATTCCCAATTCGGCCTCTACCTCTGCGGACAGACGAATGAGTTGCTCTGCTTCCATCCGCTGTGCGACCGTCAGATTCTTCCAATCTACTCTTCTACTGTGCAGCGTCATAGGAACTCCCATCTTCTGTAAGGCGTATTTGGCATTCACGGGATAGTTGCTGTTCTCGATCAGAGAGCACATGGTCAGCAGATCCGTCACTTTCCGGGCTTTTTCAGGTTGTGCGGCGTAGTTTTTGCACAACCAGCTGTACAGTCTGGGATGGAAATTCGCCATGACTCCGCTGTATCCTGCGGCTCCCTCCTGCAATGATTCCAGTAATGTCGCAGTATTGGCATTGTAAAGCTTCAGATTGCTTCCCTGGATCAGCTGCAATTTTTCGCTCATGCTCGCCATATCGCAGCTGGTATCTTTCAGGAAGTAGAATCTCTCACTGTCTACCAGGAACTTCACCACTTCTTTGCTCAGCACTCTCTTGTAGGGATAAGGACATTCATAAAATCCAAGAGACAGATCCTTCGGAAGCTGTTCCATCAGTGTCTGCAGCCTTTCGATCATTACCTGATCGGACTCCTGCTGTGCGGCAGGCCTGTTGGAGATCAGGATCAGCGCGTCGATCCCTGTGTCTGCCATGTGCTTCAGTTCTTCCACCTGATCCTCCATGGAATCAGAGATATGTCCGGATGCGATCACCGGTTTTCCGTTCGCATATTTTTTCACAGCCGCTGCAATTTTACAGCGTTCTTCCAGTGTCTGCTGGAACATTTCGCTGGACTGACATACCGCAAACAGTCCGTCACAGCCATTTTCAAAATACCATTCTGTCAGTTTCTCCAGCGCCGGATAGTCAATTTTATTATCCTCCGTATAAGGAGTCAGCATCACCGGCCATACTCCATTAGGAAATTCGTTTTTCATTGTTTCTCCCATCTGCCTGCCCTGCGGACTTATTTATTTGTATCTTACCTTTCCATCAGTACCGGTGCCTTAAGGATTCCGTAGGGTTCCACCTTATATTCCGGTGTATATTTTTCACCGCTGGTACGAAATACAGAATCATCCGTCACTTCCGGTCTACCTCCTGCGAGGTGAAAAGGACCAAATAAATTCCGCAAAGAACTGTAAATTTCTATCTCAAGGTGATTGTCACCTTCTTCTAATGTCTCTGTAATGTCGATCATTCCCGCTGCTCTCCAGGGAACTTCATAGGAAGCCATTCCCAGTCTGACCGTAGCGCAGGTACCCTTGAAATCTTTCAATTTCAAATAGATCCGGCTGTCCGGTCTCCTTTTACAGCGTGGATTCCATCGAAAATCATACAGATATTTCACGCTGCCCGCATAATGGTACAATCCCTGGGCCGTCCAGTCTCCTACCATCAGCGTGGTCGGCTGTTCTGTGATCTTCCGACCTGTGTTTACGCCGAATTCTCCGCAGAGATAACAGTTTTCCAGTTCCATGGAATTACGGTAACGACAGATCAGCCGCAGTCTGTTCTCTCCTTCTGCCCAGCCCGGAAGCGGAATTCTCTTGATTCCTCTGTCATACAGGCATCCCGTGATCCGTTGCTCCACCGGCTGTCCGTTCAGATAGATCTGAAAATTTTCCGGATGTTCGATTGCAAGTTCCATGTAACCTGTATTTTTTTTCACCGTCTCAAATGTAAATTCCAGTGAGACTTCCGTTCCGTCTGCGGGATGAGGATCTCTTACCCAACGGTAACGCTGTTCTTTTCCAAGGGCTGCTATGGAGCGCATTCCCAGTCCGGTGCGGATCTGTTCCTGTGCCTCCCATACCTGCATCGTTTCCGACCAGTGTCCCTCCTGTATCCGGTATCTGCAGCTATCCAACGTATACAGGTTGGGGTCTGTCAACCGAATCGTTGTCCGTTCCGGCAATCCCTGAAGTTCTGTTTCATCAGCCTCTGCAGGCACTACGCCTGTGCCGACTACCTTCCCCGCGGTTTTCTCCATTTTGTCCATTTTCTCCAGGAAAAACAGGCGTGAAGTCTGCGCTTCCAGCCGTGTCTGAAAAACAGTCTGTCCCTGTCCGGTCACGGCCTCCACCGTCTTATGATTTCCGGTGAGTGCATCCCACTCTTCCACAGAAGCCTCCATGGATACGCGAATTTCTACTGCACAGTCTTCCGTCCGATGATAGTTTGTCACGAACAAAAGCTGTCCTTTTTCCAGGAATTTCTGCAATGCAATACAGCGGGTCTCTTCCCCGTCTCCGCTCCGGATGCTTACGGTCCGCACCCCCGCGTCCTCCAACGCTTTTATAAGTTCCTCATCACTGTGTACCGCCACACAATTTTTCGCGGTGAACAGTTCTGCAGGGAGGTCACTTTCCATGGCATCCAACAGAATCGGTCCCGGTTCTGTCACGATCAGCTGACCGCCCTGTTCCACAAATTCTTTCAGAAGTCTGTAGGTACTGCCCAGCATGGTACGGATCTTCGGCAGAACCACTGTCCGGTACTGCATTTTCCCCAGGATCAGTCTTCCCTGTTCTACAGATCCGTGCTTCGCCAGCAGGATCTCATCCCCCAGATCGGGGTCCAGATGATGATTGCAAAGCTTTTCCAGCAGCGCATTATATTTCCATCCGTATTCGTTGACCTTCTGCAGATCCCGTTCCTTCCAGCGCACAGGATTGCCGTAGGGGCTGGCCCCCATCATGCTCCAGGCCGTAGTCGCCGGATGCAGTAACAGATACTGCTGGCTGGGAGAGCCTTCTTCCAGTACGGCACTCAGCCTCCCGAAATAGTCCTCCACCACATGGTCCCTACTCCACCAGGGGATATTGTAGCCGAAACCCGGAGGACAGTCTCTCTTCCTGCCACCGGTCAGAGAATACAATGACAGGTGCTGGCAGCGCTTATTCACGCCCAGTGCGTATTGCCAGTCTCCGATATGCCGCTGTCCTTCGAAGGTAAAATCCCATCCGGTCACGCCATAGGTCTCGGAGATGACATTCTTTTTCCCCATCTGGTGTGCCACGCTGACGCATTGCTTCACGGTGAGAAATTCGTCTGTCTTGTCCTGGAGGATATCCACTCCGGGAATATCCTCATATTCATACAGTGGCATCGTTGCTCCGCTGACTCTGGTAGACAGTCCCAGCTTATCCTCCTGAAGAAAATGTCCTGTCATGAGCAGATGATGTTCTCTGCACCATGCGGCGATCTGTCCGGAATAATTCTCGCTGAACCGCAGGGCGATGGCATGCCAGTAATCATGCCTTATTTTCGCACTGCCCTCTCCTTCGAAGAAAAACAGAGGGATTCTGTCAACAGGATCATAACCGTTCTTCTCCCGGAAATACTCTGCGAATCCGTAAGTCCAGGGAATCCAGCTCCGGTCTGGCCCAAAAGCAGAATGGGTGTCCGCCAGACTGGGTTCATCTGTAAAAATTCCGGGAATCGTTTTACCGAATTCCTCTCCAAACCGTTCCAGATATTTATCATGGGTCAGATGCAGGAATCTCTGTACCGTATCCGGATTCAGGTTGTCCACGGGAGTTTCCCCGTTGAACCATTCACTTTTCGCCGATATTTCCAAGCGCAAAATGAGAAATACCTGTTTGCATCCGGGATGCTGTTTTTTCTCTTCCGGCTTCGGAACTTCTGTCATGACATTTTCCAGCCGCTCCAGAAAATAAATGGCATCTCCCTGTACCAATGCAGTAAATACTGCAATAAGGTGTTCTTCCTGCCATACTGCCGGATCACAGGTATCGCATACCTGCAGGGTCAGCCCTTTCAGGCGATAGGCATCTCCTCCGGCCGCCACCATTCCTCCGGCATTACCGGAAGGCCAGCGGTCATCATCGTACAGCCAGGCCGCTATGCCCAGCTGTTTTGCTTCATCCACCGCTGCCTCCACGCAGTCCATCCATTCTCTGCCCAGATAAGGAGTCTCCAGACCATCCCGGGAGTGAATAAAGAATCCTCCTACTCCCTGCTCATAAAGTTCTCTTACCTGCCGTCTGACTTCTTCCGGGGTCATTTCCGCATTCCAAGACCAAAAAGGAGTTCCCCGGTATTCTCTTGCCGGATTCTGAAATTTTCTGTAGATGTCTTCCTTTGTCCTGTTGCTGTCTTTCATATTCAGTCCTCTAATGTAAAGCTTACATACACAATCTTTTCCCGTTTCCAGGTATAAGTGATCATAATCTTATTGTCGTCGTTGCAGATTACGGAAGGATAGCAATAATCGCCTCTCTGATCCTCTAACGTACAGATGATCTCAAAGGTCTCTCCGTTGTCTCTGGACAGCGCAACGCTAAGCGGTGTTCTCGGTCCCTTGTAATAGCCGGGCAGATTCTCTCTGGGATTATAGGCCAGCACCAGATCGCCGTTCTTTAATTTGACCAGATCGATACCGCTGTTATTGTTGGGAAGCCCGGTGTCATATGCCAGACACCATGTCCTTCCGCCATCCTCGGAATCGCTGCGGATGATCCGGGAGCTGCTGCTGCGACAGAGCATATGTACTTTTCCATCCCGATCCTCCCAGAGGGTGGGCTGAATAATACCTTTTCCATAGATATAATGTCTGTCATAAGGTCTGTCGATCACCTGCACGTTATGAACGCCTTCGTTTGTGATTTCCAGTCTGTGCAGAGGTACCAGATCGCTTCTCTCCCAAGTGCGGCAGTCATCTCTGGAGATATCCACAAATCCGTCCCACAGTTTCCCTTCCAGGGATCCGGGGGCCAGAACGGTACCGTCGCTTAACCGAATAGGTTTATTCTTGACAGGGCCTCTTCCTCCGATATCTCCGGGTACCAGTTCCTGCGGCTCTGAGAAGGTGTGTCCTTCATCTTCGCTTTCCATATACCAGGTCATCCATTCCGAGATCAGCTTACCGACTTTATAGAAGAGGATAATTTTTCCATCTTCCTTGCGGAAAAGTACGGGATTCCACATGGCAACCCCTCTTACATCCGCTACCTTTACCGGTTGTCCCCAGCCATCCATATCACGTATCGCTGTCCAGATCGCTACGTCCGGGTTCTTTTCCCATGCACCGCCGAACCATGCCGCCAGAATGCCGCCGTCCTTTAATTCCAGCAGTGTTGAGGCATGGGCACTGTCAAAGGGTTTGTTATCATCTGTGATAAATTCCTGTGTATAATTTGTAATCTTCATACTGTCAGTCACTCCTTCCATTGTCTGATTCTGTCTTTTTAGCAGAGTGAACGGGTAACATGCCCGTTCACTCTGTGTTATGTTCTGTTACTTTTCTTGTCCGATGACTTATTTGGTCTCTGCTACGGCACGGGCTTCTGCGTCATTCCACAGCTGCTCCAGTTCTCTTACGCCCATATCCTCAGCCTTCTTGATCAGTGCATCCCAGTTGTCGATAGATTCCTTGCCGATAATGTACTTATCGTATTCCTGCGTGAAGAAGGTATCCAGATCGGTGGTCAGTTCTTTCACACGTTCTGCTTCTTCGGTAGTGAAGGGAGGTGCAATGTGAGGCTGTACATAAGCGTCATCATCATTAATGATCTTCCAGTAATCTTCTGCCAGATCGGACCAGTTTCCGGTGATCATCTGGATCTCACGCTGGGTCTTGATGTTACATGCATACATGGAGAAATCCAGCTTGCCTGCACCGATATCTGTCCAGCATGCATAGTAATCAGAAGGAGAGGCATCCTTGAACTGCATTACATAATCGGAAATATATTCTGCCTCACCGTCTGCATTGTACTGGAAGGTCTCACCCTCGATACCGTAGTTGGTAATGTCGGAAGCCTCCATGGAGTACATCCAGTCAATGAATTTAATGATCTGATCTTTGTTCTTGGCATTTACATTAATTGCATACAGCCTATCGAATCTGGTATTGTAGGATACGGCACGTCTCTCACCCAGGCTGTTCTCGGGAATCGGCAGTACCTGGAAAGTAGCATTCTCGTTACCGTCGATCTTACGCAGTTCTTTGGTGTAGTTCTGACCGAATCCACTGTTATCTAAGAAGAAGAAGGACTGACCGCTGGTGCACTTGGTCATCATGGAATCAGAATCGGTCGTTGCATATTCCTGATCCAGAACGCCAGTGGTATATGCCTTGTTCAGGAACTTCAGAACTTCTTTGAAGTTGGTATCTGCAGGACCGTATACATACTTGCCCAGATCCTCATCCCAGTACATACCGGAGCTTGGGGATACGGAGCCGAAGCCGGAGCCTAACATATAGGAAGTGGTCTTTAACAGGTTAGCAGTTCCCCATCTAGTTGCCCAGGGAGTACTGTCAGGATAGATCTCTTTTAACTGTGCCAGTGCATCCAGTACTTCATCCCATGTGGTAGGTGTTGCGATGCCGTTCTCTTCCAGAAGGTCGGTACGGATTACGGGGCCGAAGCCGTTGGCCCACTCTTCACGAATTACTTGGTTGAATACATACATTTCACCGTCTACCATGTATCTCTGCATTTCAGGATACTGCTGCCAGAACTTGTAGAAGTTCGGCATGGTCTCTTCGTTAATATACTGGTTCAGAGGCTCGAAGATACCCTCGGATGCAAAATCGGAAATATCACTTGTGCTTGTCAGTAAAATGATATCTGGGAAGTTCTGTGTGGACAGAGCAATATTTTTCTTCTCATCATAGCTGTCGGTAGGAACGATCTGGAAATTCAGCTTTACATTGGTTGCTTCAAAAATTGCCTCATGGGACTTGCTGTCCTGTGCCATGGGCTGCTGGTTGGCATCCGGGGTCATAATACTGATCTCCAGCGGCTCGTCGCTGATCCAGGAAGGATGCTCGCTGTTTGCTTCCTGTGTGCCTGCACTTGCAGTGCTCTCCTGCGCATTATTTGTTGCGGTATCATTGCTGCCGGAAGCATCGGAACCACATCCTGTCAACAGAGATGCGCTCATTGCTGTTACTGCCAATAAGGCTGTTAGTTTTTGGAATGCTTTCTTTTTCATTTAACCTCTCCTTTTCTTAAATACGTTCTTCCTTTATAATTTGTTTCTTTATCCCTTAACTGCTCCGACCATAACACCCTTTGTGAAGTACTTCTGTAACAGAGGGTATACAAGCAGAATAGGTACGATGGAAATAATGATCACCGCATATTTATAGTTGGTAGCGATGATGTTGACACTTCCTGTGATCTCGGAGGTGTCACCCTGTATTACGATGTCACGCATGACAACCTGTACAGGATATTTTTTCTGATCATTCAGGTACAACACGGAAGGGAAGTAGCTGTTCCAGTGGTATACAGCATAATATAATGTCATGGTTGCAATGATAGCTTTGGACAGCGGCAGGACGATCTTGCTGAAGATCGTAATGTCGTTTGCACCGTCCAGATATGCGGATTCTACCAGGGAATCCGGGATCGCCTGGAAGGAAGTTCTCATGACAATCATATTGAAGGTACTGATGGCGGGCGGCAGAACGATGGCCCACATGGTGTTGATCATATGAAGCTTATTGATTACCAGATAGGTAGGGATCATACCACCGTTTACGAACATTGTGATCATGATCAGCACGGTAAATACCTTACGTCCATAAAAATCCTTTCTGGAAAGAGGATAGGCACACATTGCGGTAAGCACCAGACAGATCAGTGTTCCCAAACCTGTGTATAAAAAGGTGTTCTTATATCCGCTCCAGATTCTCTGGTTCTCAAATACTGCCTTATAGGCATCGAAATTGATTCCTCTGGGGAACAGTGTTACCAGTCCCTGATTGATATACTGGGAAGAACTGATGGACACAATAAATACATAAAACATCGGGTAGAACATAATGAATCCGAGGATTGCCAGCAGAAGGTAGTTCACAACATCAAATATTTTGCTGCCGATTCCCTGCGGTTTTTTGCTTTTTATTTTTACTTTCTTAGCCATTTCTGTCCTCCTACCACAAGCTGCTGTCACTGAGTTTTTTCGATATCTGATTGGATGTTACCAGCAGGATCACACCGATGACTGACTGGAACAGACCCACCGCTGTGGAATAACTGAAGTCCGCACTCAAAATACCTCGTCTGTATACATAAGTGGAAATTACATCCGCAGTCTCATAGGTAGATCCGTTGTACAGCAGGATAATCTTCTCATATCCCAGAGACATCAGTCGTCCGATCTGCATGATCAGCATAATGGAGATGGTCGGTGCAATGGAGGGAAGCGTTACCGATTTAATTCTCTGGAAACGGTTCGCTCCGTCGATCATTGCGGCCTCCAGGATCTCCTGGTCCACAGAGGTCAACGCGGACAAATAAATAATGGAAGTCCATCCACAGGTCTGCCAGATACCGGATGCGGTAAATATGGTACGGAACCATTCGGGCAATACCATGAACTGGATCTTGTCAAAACCGAATGCGGCGATAAGCTGATTAATGATTCCGCCCAGAGACAGGAAGTTCATTACCATACCACAGACAACCACGGTAGAAATGAAATGGGGCAGGTAGCTGACGGTCTGGATCACTCTCTTGAACTTGGCATTTGTCACCTCGTTCAACATCAGTGCCAGGAGGATCGGTGCCGGGAAGCCCCACAGCAGTCCGTAGATATTTAACAGTAATGTATTTTTCACCAGTTTCCAGAAATAAGGATCCGTCAGGAACTTCTGGAACCATTTGAAGCCCACCCAGGGGCTTCCCCATACACCCTTTGCGATCTTGTAATCCTTAAATGCGATCAATACCCCGTACAAAGGCAGGTAATGGAACAGGATGTAATAGATGATCGGAAGCAACATCATAATATACAGATACTTGCATTTCTTGATCTTCTTCCACGGCGATGTTTTCATGTTGTCTCTCCTTCTGTGCAATCATTGTTTCTTGTTGTTCCGTATTGGAGAACACCGTTCTCTAAAATATCTTTTTGAAAAGGATTGATTTCTCAATCCCCTTTTTCACATTTTTTAACTTAATAAAGAATGTTTTGTAATTCCCTTATTTTGTTTTGTAATTCCTTTGCCAGTGACTGGATCCGTTCGTCATAGAATCTCAGGGAAGGTCCTGAGATACTCACTCCCGCCACCACCTGGCCGTTTCTGCCAAGTACCGGAACCGCTACACATTTTACGCCAAATTCATGTTCCATATTATCTATTGCGTAACCGCGCTGCCGGATCTCTCTAAGTTCCTTCAACAGTGCATCCCCGTCCGTGATCGTATAATCGGTATAGGCTTCCAGCTTTCTGGCTGCGTAAGCCCGTTGTTTCTCCTCTGGAAGATATGCCAGCATTGCCTTGCCCAGTCCGGTACAATGCATCTGTGCATGCTCACCCATGATCGGCCGCATAAGGTCAATGGAGGTCTTCGGATAAGCAGAGGTCACATAGATGATCTCCTGTTCATGCGGGATTGCAAGATAGACCCGCTCGCCTGCCATATCTGCAAGTTCCTGTAAATACGGGGCCGCCACACTACCGATGCTTAAGTTCTGTCCCAGAGAATAACACAGGGAGTACACGCTGAGTCCCAGCTTATATCTGCCGCTTTCATCATCCTGATCCAGATACCCCATTGCTTTGAACGTCGTCAAAATGTTATGTACATTACTTTTGTTCAGATCCAGCTGTTCGCTGATCTCTGTCACACCCCAACTGCTTTTTTTCGTAAAGCAGTTTAAAATTTCAAGAGCTTTCTGCAGGCTCTTTACTTTTACTTCTGCCTCATTTACCATCTTGTGTTCTCCATTTGGTAATCGCGTTCTTCATTTCGTAACATCATTATATATTTTTTGCCGTTTAAAAATCAATAGCACATTTTGATAAATTAGTCTCGTAACTTTTGTCTATAATTAACTTTGTGTTCTGTGATAGAGAACCATTTGTCCAAAAGAATAGGTACGCGGGCGGTGGAATTTAAATAAAAAAATTAGGACCGCGAGCACTAATTCACTAATTCATTGACTTTACGCAAACTATATGCTAATGTTTCTGTAAAGAAATTCTTATGACCATTCGGTCATTTTTCCCATTTATTTTTTACTAATAATTTTTTGCATTTGACAATATGGAATGTATTCCATATACTAAGGAGGTAACATGACTTCATTTGAAATTGTTTTTTACAAAACATCAAATAATATTTGCCCGGTAAAAGTTTTTTTATTAGACACAGATATTAAAATGAGAGCAAAACTTTCTTCTCTCATGGAAATTCTCGAAGAATATGGAAATCTTTTACGGGAACCATACAGTAAATACTTACGTGACGGTATTTTTGAATTAAGATGTCAGTCCGGCAATAATATTTCACGTATTTTATATTTTTTCTATTGTGACAATAAAATCATAATGACCAACGGATTCATAAAAAAGACAAACAAGACACCTAAAAAAGAAATCGAATTGGCAAAATCAAGAAAAGCTGATTATATAGGAAGGATGATGAATAAATGAGTGATTTATCTGCATTTCTCAATGAACAAATGAACAATCCGGAATTTGCACAAGAATATAATGCTGTTCAGCCGGAAATGGATGCTATCCGTTCTATGATCAAAGCACGAAAATCTCAGAATCTCACGCAAAAACAATTAGCTGAACTCGTCGGCATTGATCAGGGTGATATCAGTAAATTGGAAAATGGGCTGCGGAACCCTACCATTCAGCTACTAAAGCGAATTGCCGACAGCATGAATATGACCTTAAAAATTGAATTTATCCCTAAGCAGCAGAACAATAAGAAAAAGATATAATGATGGTACAACTTCTTTCGTTGTGATATGATGGAACAAGACAATGTTCGACAATCTTCCACGAAAGAGGTGCCCTTATGACAATATCCTGGTTATCCCTGTTCTGGCTGTTTTTCTTTTATTCGTTTATCGGCTGGTGTATTGAAGTATGCTCTGCCGCGGTGCAGCATCGGAAATTCGTCAACCGAGGATTCGTAGCGGGTCCCCTATGCCCGATCTACGGTTTCGGTGCCATGCTGTTCGAGATCTTCCTGCCGGAGCTGACGGAATATCCGTTCTTCCTGTTCCTGGGCGGCTTTGTACTGTCCTCTCTTTTGGAATATTCCACAGGAATGTTTTTTGAAAAAGTCTATAGGAAAAAGCTATGGGATTATTCACGCTTCCGCTATAATGTGGGCGGTTATATCTGCCTGCCCTTTTCCCTGCTGTGGGGCGCATTAAGCGTTGTGACCGTGATGTTCGCGGATCCGCTGCTGTGCGGGCTGTTTGACCGCATTCCGCATCTTCTCTCCGTAATACTTCTGTTAGTCCTCGGAGGGCTGCTCCTGTTAGACACCATCGGTTCCGCCCTGTCAACGATAAGCTTACAGCTACAGGCGAAGCACCGGGCGGACTATGCATTAGAAAAGCAGACCGCCCGGCTGGATCAGATCACCGAAGGATTAGGACAGACTTCCCGTTTCCTGGAAAATGCTCTGACCAGGCATATGCAAAAGCGTCTGCAGAAGTCTTATCCTTCCATCAGTCTGGATGCCCTGGTAACAGCCAGAGCTGAACATAAAAAAGCCACTGTTTTCGCCGAGGGCTGCTGCTTTTATAAATTGTTTTCCCTCTTTTTCATCGGTGCCTTTTTAGGTGATATCACAGAGACGATCTTCTGCCGTATCACAGCCGGTGTCTGGATGAGCCGCAGCAGCGTGATCTACGGACCTTTCAGTATCGTATGGGGACTGGGTTGTGCCTTTCTGACCCTGTTGCTCTATCGCTACCGGAATAAAAGTGACGGTTCCATTTTCCTGGCAGGAACATTGCTTGGTGGTGCCTATGAATATATCTGCAGTGTCTTCACGGAAATGGTCTTTGGCACGATTTTCTGGGATTACAGCGGATTCGCCTTTAACTTAGGCGGTCGTATCAACCTGTTGTACTGCTTCTTCTGGGGCATTGCCGCTGTGGTATGGCTGAAGTTCATCTATCCGAAGCTGTCCTGCTGGATTGAGAAGATTCCGAAAAAAATGGGTACGATCATTTGTAATATTTTAATTGTATTTATGATTGCCAACATGCTGATCTCCGCACTGGCACTTGCCAGATATACCGAACGTAACGCTGCCTCCTATTCTGTGGAAACCACAGAGCTTAACGGATTGCAGAAATTTTTAGATGAACACTATCCTGACACACGAATGGAACGCATCTATCCGAATGCGAAAATGGTGGATTAATATGGATTTATTAACGACGGGAGACCGACCGAACCATGCAGATTGATGACTTGACCGCAGGGTTATCCCTTAGCTTTATCATTCATCTGAATAACGAAGAGCTTCAATTTGAATCCCGCATTTTGGAAGTCTATTCCCGCAGACATACACTGTTGGCTGAGGGTGTGTTTACTGATGATAAAATCATCTCTTTCCGGGGAAAAGGACTGCTCGTCGATCTGCTGGTCACTCTCCCAGACGATAAGCCTCAGCTGTTCAAAAACGTCACCACCAACGTAGTGAAACGCGCTGACGGAACTCTCTGTTACACTGTCTTCAGCATCGCCGGAAGCAAAACCTACAACCGCAGGCAGAGCTACCGCTGCTATGTGGGAATTGAAACAGCCATTCAATGTGGACTAAACCGTGCTGCCCACAATGTTATTATCAAGGATATCAGCTACGACGGATTCGCCGTAGTCAGCAAAGAAGATCTGGAACTGGGTGTCAACCAGACCGTGCACGCTGTCCTGAATGATCATCTGGAGGAGACTGCGGAGAACTTTAATTTCCATCTGTATGGACTGGTCGCCCGTGTGCAGGAATTAGAGAACGGGCTGTTTCTCTACGGCTGTCGGCTCAGCAATCCGGTTCCCGGGCTGGAACAATATATCGTAAAAAAAGAACGGGCTGTCTTACGGAAGAGACAGTTATCCTAAAATAGTAAAAGGTACTCTGAATTCAGAACAAAAATCAGAGTACCTTTTACTATTTCACTTTACTAGTTACCATTCTGCAATAGATCCATCCTTATGTCTCCATACAGGATTTTTCCAATGATGAGGCGTCTTGTTTTCCTCCATCACCAGTTCTTTATTGATGTCTACACCAAGCCCTGTCTTTTTCGGAAGTTTTACATATCCATCAGTAAATATAAAATCATCTTTATTTGTAATATAGTCAAGTACACTCTTGCCCACATTATAATGTATTCCAATACTCTGTTCTTGGATAACCGCATTATGACAGGTTGCATCTACCTGAAGGCATGCTGCCAGTGCAATGGGACCTAAAGGACAATGCGGTGCAAGTGCAACATCATAAGCTTCTGCCATGGAAGCTATTTTCTTGACCTCTGTGATACCGCCTGCATGCGACAGATCCGGTTGAATAATATCTATTCCTCCGGCATGAAGTAGTCTCTTGAAATCCCAGCGTGAAAACAAGCGTTCCCCGGTAGCTATCGGGATATTACAACTAGCCGCAATATCATGAAAATCTTCCATATTTTCACATAAAACCGGTTCTTCTATGAACATGGGATCAAACTCTTCCAGCTTTTTCGCCAAAATTTTTGCCATGGGCTTATGAACTCTTCCATGAAAATCAATGGCAATTCCAAAATATTTTCCGGTTGCTTCTCTGATTGTTGCCACACGTTCCAGAACCGCATCGATTTTGTCGTAACTGTCGATATACTGCAGTTCTTCTGTCGCATTCATTTTGATTGCACTAAATCCTGCATTTTTACGTTCCAGTGCCGCTGCTGCCACATCGGAAGGGCGATCTCCTCCGATCCAAGAATATACCTTCATTTTATCACGACATCTTCCGCCCATCAGATCATACACCGGCGCATTATAATATTTTCCTTTAATATCCCACAGTGCTTGATCAATACCGGATATTGCACTCATGATAACAGGACCACCACGATAAAATCCCGCACGATACGGTGTATTCCATATATCCTCAATATGCATCGGATCTGCATCTGTCAGATATTCTGTCATTTCCTCAACACAGGCTTTCACGGTAGAGGCCTTACCTTCTATCACCGCTTCTCCCCATCCACACAGACCTTCATCTGTCACAATTTCTACAAAGCACCAGCGTGGACGAACCAAATATGTATTTACTTCCTTGATTTTCATAATGTTTTCCTTCTTTCCGTTCTACCGTCAGGAAACTTTCTCTTCTTTCAATTGTCTACATAACGTCAAATAAAACTGTTTTACATCTTCCGTTATCTTGTCCCAATTCTTTTCTTTTAAATCTTTCTTATCCACTAATGCACTGCCTATTCCCACACCACAGTATCCATGGTTAAAGTAGTCAATGGCATTCTGCGGAGTAACACCGCCTACTGCCACATAACTGGTTCCCGGAAACGGTCCTTTCAAACTTTTGTTATAATTCATAGGCAGTTCTCCAGCTGGGAAAAGCTTTAATGTAGAAAATCCGTATTCCTGGCATACACTCACGTCTGTCGGTGTCATAACTCCCGGCAAAAGTCTGACCTTATTTCCTTTGCAGTATTCTAAGACTGCCGCATTTGTCGAAGGAGATAAGATAAAATCCGCACCGGCTGCCAGTACTTTTTCAGCTGCCTGCACATCCAAGACCGTGCCAGCTCCAATCAAAGTGTCTTCCGGCATGGCTTGCTTCATATTATGAATTTGTTCTATGGCATTCCCATGACTGATAGATATCTCAAAGCACCGCAATCCTGCATGATACAAGCTCATCATATATGGTAATATGTCAGAATCAGAAATATTTCGAATAATAGCAATCACAGGATATTTTTCAACAATGTCTTTCATAATGTACTCCTATCTTTTTACACCTGGTAAGATGAATCAGTTTACTAACGACAAATTGGAGAAACATTATTCTGTGATTCTAATAGCTCTTCTTCGTATATCAGTCCTTCAATATCCCCGGATGTTTCTATGGCTCTCGCTCCACAGATAGCACCTATTTTACCGCTCTCGGAATAAGAATAGTTATGCAATATTCCATACAGGAATCCGGCGTTGAACGCATCCCCAGCTCCGATCGGATCTACACAGATTGCATTTTCTGGCAAAATCTGTAGCATATTATCACCGTCATAGCACCAGGCTCCACGGCTTCCATCCTTAAATACTACACATTTCATATTTCCAGAGTGGTAGAGTTTATCTCCCAACGTATTTATATCAGAAGTTCCGTAAATATACTCAGCTTCTTCCATTCCTAAAAATAAATATGTAGTTTTCCGGATCAGGTCCTGCATAAGCGGTCGATAATCTTCCTGTTTCCAAAGTTTTCTCCTGATATTAGGATCAAAACTTATTCCTGTCTTATGCTTCATTGCCTGTTCCATAGCAGCATAAGTCAGTTCTTTACAGGATTCACTTAAAACAGGCGTTATTCCGGTCAGGTGTAATATATCTGCCTCTGCCAGTTTTTGTTCGGGAATATCACACTTTGTCATGTGCGCTGCTGCTGATCCGTTCCTGTAATAATAGACACGCGTCTCCCGGTTTGCATGCATTTCCTTAATCATGAGACCGGTGGGATTCTCCCTGTCTACACATACATCAGAAGTATCTACTCCTTCTGCCCTGATCATCCGCAACACATATTGTCCAAGAGTATCATCTCCAAGCCGACTGACAAAAGCTGTGGATATGCCTAATCTTTGTAAAGCGATTGCCGTATTGCTCTCAGCTCCTGCTATCCTCATTTTCAATGATGGTCCATAGCTAAGAGCTACTTGCTCCGTAGGGACAAATGATACCATTGTTTCACCTATAGATATAAACTGGGGCATAAATTCCCCCTCCTTTCGGATATCTCTTATATGAGATGTTCCATATCCATATCTACATTATTAAGGATGGTTTCTATCTTGTTCTTGGAATCAAATAAAAGTGTTCTGACCAGTTTTTCCCTTTCTTCTGTATATCGGAATATGGGAATTGCCACGCTAATTGCTGCAACGATCTTTCCCTTCTTCCGTATAGGTACCGCAAAACATCGGATGTATTGTGTGGATTCTTCCATCTCATAAGTATATCCTAAAAGTCTGGCTTCACTTAATTGATTTGCCAAATCGTTAAAATCCGTAATGGTATTTTCCGTTAATGCCTTCAAACCATTGGGATAAAGTCTTTTTAGCTCCAAAAACTCCGTATCCATTAACAATGCTTTTCCTATTGCAGTTCCGTATGCCGGAATTCTCATTCCTACACGAGATGTCATCCGAATAGGCTCCGGAGAATCTATTTTTTTCAAATACAAAACATCTCCGCCTTTCAATATACCAAAATGTGAAGTCTCCATACACACATTTGTCATGTTGGTTAAGATCTTCTCTACTTCATCCAGGAAATTCAACTGACTCAGATAAGAATTTCCCACCTGGTATAATGAAAAATCTACCTTATAGCGACCATTATTATCTAATGCCAAAAAGTGTCTTGCCGTTAATGTATACAAAATAGGATACAGGCTGCTCTTTGGTGCTTCCATCAGATTACTGATATCTGTAAGGTTATATTCGGAAGGGTGTTCTGCTACTAATTCCAGTATATCCAGAACTCTGCTTGTGGAACGATGGATATTTTTGTCTTCACTCATTAATAGTTCCTCCATAAAACGGATATAAGATTATAATTCGTATATAAGAACAATTGAATTATAACACTCCGTTTTTCCATATGTCAATATTGAAACTTTAGTTTCCATATATTTTCTTTCTATTTATTCTATTTTTGTGAATTTGCACAGTTTATTATTAAGCTATTTAGTATTTATCACGAAATATAACTATAATATTTACAAATTAGTTTCTCCATGCTATTATTTGAGCATGAAACGGATATAAGTACACGGTTCGTATATAAGAACACGATTCTATTTTACTTATTTATTCAAAGGAGGATTAACTTATGAAGAAAAAATTAGCAGTCATTCTTATGTCATCTATCTTAGCAGTTTCATCACTTGTGGGTTGTGGTAATACCCCTGCTTCTGAAAGCGGAACAGAAAACGCTAATACCAGTGCAGCGGAAGCAAACACTTCCTCCGATGCTAAAACAATTACTGTGTGGGCCTGGGACGACAACTTTAATGTAGCAGTAATGAAAGAAGCTGCAGAAGTATATAAGAAGACAAATCCCGATGCTAATATCAATGTTGATGTTGTCAGTCTGTCCAAAGAAGATGTCTATGTAAAACTGCAGACAGCTCTTGCCGGAGGCGGCAGCGGTCTTCCCGATATTGTCTTATTAGAGGACTATGTATCTGGAAAATATTTAAATACTTTCCCCGGTTCTTTTGCTGATCTTACTGACAGTTTCGACTATTCTCAGTTTCTGGATTTCAAAGTTGATGCTGTTACCATAGATGGCAAGACTTATGCCGTTCCCTTTGATACCGGCGCAACTGCTTTATACTATAGAGAAGACATTCTTGAGCAGGCAGGTTACAAAGAGGAAGATATGCAGGATCTGACCTGGGATGAATTCATTGAAATCGGTAAAGATGTAACCGAGAAAACCGGCACTCCGATGATTGTAGAAATCGCAAATAACAAAACCACCCTGGTTCGTGCCATGATGCAGTCCTGCGGTCTCTGGTATTATGATCAGAACGGTGATATTAACATCACAAACAACGAAGCTCTCAAGGCAGCTTTTGAAACCATTTTGAAAATGAAAGAAGCAGGAATCCTTTACGAAGCTGAAAGCACCGAAGGAAGAGCTGCTGCATTAAATAACGGTCAGGTTGCTTCTGTCGTAAATGCCCCCTGGTTCATTTCCTCTATTAAGCAGGCAGAAGATCAGTCCGGTCTGTGGAGAGCAGTTCGTATCCCCAAATTTGCCAATATTTCCAGCTCTGTAAATGCATCCAACGTTGGCGGCTCCAGCTGGTATGTACTGGAAAGCTCTGCAAACAAAGACGAAGCCATCAAATTCCTTCAGGGTGTATGGCAGGGAAACACAGATTTCTATGATACTATTTTGTTAAACCAGGGTGCTATGGGCTCTTATATCCCCGCATATTCTACCGCAGCATACGATGCAGAAGATGAGTTCTTCGGCGGGGAAAAGATTAATGCTCTGTTCGCAGAGATTCTGCCGGATGTAACTCCCGTTAATTTCGGTGGTTATGTAGCTGAGGCAAACGATGCCATTACTACCGCTCTTGCAGATCTCTTTGCCGGCAAGACAGATGTTGACGGTGCATTAGCGGAAGCAGATGCGCAGCTGCGTAACCAGTTAGGCAGATAGGATCTCATGATTCTGCGGAATAGGAATATTCCGCAGAATCTTTTCCATAAAACGTCTGTAATATCTTATATCCTAATATTTGTTTTTATAGAAGGAGTCATTATGAAGCGAAAAAAGAAAGCGGGCCCTAATTATAATATTTACGGCTGGATATTTATTTCACTTGCATTTTTGTTATACATAATATTTACGATTTATCCTGCAATCGATTCCCTTCTTCTTGCTTTCCAGAGTTTTGAAGGAGGCAAATATACCTTTGTGGGTCTGAAGAATTTCAAGAGAATGTTTGGTGATGCCATCTTTTTAAAATCTCTTGGCAACACTTTCCTTTATATGGTCATTCAAGTACCTATAATGCTGTTATTTGCTCTCATTATCGCTACCCTGCTCAACAGCAAATTTTTGAAATTCAAGGGATTTTTCCGCACTAGCGTTTTCCTTCCATGTGTAACCTCTTTGGTAGCTTACTCTATCATATTTAAAATGCTTTTTTCATTGGATGGTCTCCTGAATCAAGTATTAATCAAACTGGGAATTTTAGATGCGCCTTATCAATATCTGCAGGATTCCACCTGGGCACGCGCCGTTATCATTATCGCAATGATCTGGCGTTGGACCGGCTATAATGTTATTTTTTATTTATCCGCCATGCAAAATATCCCTAAGGAGACTTTTGAAGCAGCAAAAGTAGATGGTGCGAATGCGGTTCAGACATTTTTTAAAATTACAATTCCGCAGTTAAAACCGATTGTTCTGCTCACAACCATTATGTCTACCAACGGCACCTTGCAGTTATTTGATGAAACTATGAATATTACACAGGGTGGTCCTGCAAATGCAACCATTACTGTTTCACACTACATATACAACCAGTCCTTTGTCTATGCCCCTAATTTCGGATATGCATCCGCTATCTCTTACATGGTTGTATTTATAATGATTATTCTGGCAATCATCCAGTTTACTGTTGCCGGAAAGGAGGATTAAGTTATGCATAATAAAGAATATCGCATTTTTAAGAAAGTATTATTGCATATCGCCTTACTCATTGTTGTTTTGATTTCTATTTTTCCATTTATATGGATGTTAACCGGTGCTACAAATAAAAGTGTAGATGTTACCAGTGGAGCTCTGCATTTCGGAAAATCTTTGGGCGAAAATTGGGCTAACCTCCAGTCAAGTGCTAATGTATTTCTGGTATTTTTGAATTCCATGAAAATTACACTTATTTATACCTTTATATCTATTTTGATCTGTTCCATGGCAGGTTACGGCTTTGAAAAATATAGATCAAAGGGTAAAAACATAGTATATTCCTTGTTCCTTTTCTCGATGATGATACCCTTTTCCGCCCAGATGATTCCTTTATTCAAAATGGCATCTAAGGCTAATATGTTAAATTCACACACTGCGGTAATTCTTCCTACCCTGGCAATGCCGTTCCTGGTTTTCTTTTTCCGCCAGAGTTTCCAGTCTTACCCCACAGAATTGATAGAAGCTGCGAGAATCGATGGTGCCAATGAATTTACTATTTATTTTCGTCTGGTAATGGCTCCGATGAAATCCACTTTTGCTGCCGGTGCCATTTACGCATTCATGAAACAATGGAACAACTATCTATGGCCTCTGATCGTAATACAGACAAATGAGAAGAAGACCTTCACACTCCTTCTCTCTTCCCTTGCCTCCGCTTATTATGTAGATTACGGTCAGTTAATGTTAGCCATTGTCCTTGCAACCATACCTATTATCATTGTATTCCTGACAATGCAGAAGCAATTTGTAGAGGGCATTGTCGGTTCAAGTAAATAATCCGGAGGTAATCATGCGACAGTATTCCATTGATGCAAGAAATATTAAAAATCCTATCTATCCCTGCCCGATACAAATGGGCGGAAAAAATGCAAATGGTCAAATGTTATCCATCGGAAATTACTATCTTTCTCTGGATGGAAAACCTTTCTTCGGGATTTGCGGAGAAGCCCATTTTTCAAGGATAAACCGGGAATTATGGGAAGACGAGATCATTAAAATGAAAGCCGGCGGCTTAAATATGATAGCCACTTATATTTTCTGGATACATCATGAGGAAATTGAGGGCACTTTCGATTTCTCCGGCAATAAAGATCTTCGACTTTTCCTGGAATTATGTAAAAAGAATCATATGTATGTCATCTTGCGTATTGGTCCTTTTTCTCACGGAGAATGCAGAAACGGCGGTTTTCCTGACTGGATCTATGGTCAGCCTTTCGATATTCGCTGCGATGATCCTTCCTATTTGTATTATACCAGACGCTTTTATGAACAGATCTATCAACAGGCTAAAGGACTATTATTCAAAGACAATGGTCCTGTCATTGGTGTCCAGCTGGAGAACGAACATGAGCACGCTTCCTGTCCCTGGGAAATGACGACAGAGAACAGCAAGGAATGGGTCGTCAGCGGACACGATGGCAAAAATCATATGAGCACACTGAAGAAAATAGCCAAAGAAGTGGGATTTGATGTTCCTCTTTACACGGCTACCGCCTGGGGAGGTGCCTGTGCTCCCGAGGATACCGTTTTTCCTCTCTGGGGCGGATATGCATTTCGTCCCTGGATGTTTTACGACGGAAAATTAAAAGAGCATCCTGCTACCGCCGAATATCTCTATGGAGATTTTCATAACAACAGTGCTCCGAAATATTATAATTTTGACCCTGAGTATGCACCGGAAGACTTTCCTTATGCCTGCTGTGAAATGGGGGGCGGAATGAACGTCTACTATCCTTATCGTTTTCAGTTGCCCTACGAAAGCGTCGCTGCACTTTCTCAGGTAAAATCCGGAAGTGGCTGTAATTTCCTTGGATATTATATGTATCACGGTGGCACACATCCTAAGGGAAAGACCGTTCCCTACATGAACGAATGTGATGTTCCAAAGTTTTCCTACGACTACCAGGCTCCTTTAGGTGAATTTGGACAAGTCCGGCTTTCTTACCATCAGCTAAAGCTTCAACATCTGTTTTATCAGGAATTTACCTCTGAAATTACAGCTGCTAAGACCGTTCTTTCCAAGGAAGCCGAAGTTCAGACTCCGGAAGATGTGGAAACCTTGAGATATGTCGTACGTGCAGACGAACAGGGACACGGTTTTCTCTATTTAAATAACTATCAGGACCATGTGGAAACGATCGATCAGACGGATTTCTGCGTTACTATCCAAAGTGACCTCGGAGAAGTACGTTTTCCTCAAAATGGAAGTCTAAATCTCGCCAAAGATGCCTGTGCAATACTTCCCTACTGGTTCTCTCTGGAAGGACATTTGTTAAAATACGCTACCGCGCAATTAATCACAAAAGCTGTTTCCTCTCATGCGACATACTATTTTTTCAGTAAGATTCGCGGGATGTCCGGCGAATTTGTATTTCCAGAAGACGAAATTATCCCTGTCAGCGGATGCAGCGTTCAGAAGCACAAAGTCATTCTGAGTAATTCCGAAACATCTGTATTCACATTTGGTCAGGGGAATCGCTGCATAGTTACCGTTTTAAATGTAAATGATGCAGAGCGTTTATGGCAATACGATACTCCCGAGGGACGTAAACTTTTCCTATGTGACTGTCCTGTTTTATATAAGGATAACGAATTTGAACTGGAATATCCCATGGGAGAAGAAGTCGCCCTTTCTGTTTTCCCGTCCGAGAAGGAAAGTATTGTCATCCACAACCGGGAGCTTTCACGGTCGGGCAACATTGGTCCTTTCATCACTTATACTGCTTTTCAAGACAAAAAGGAATATCATTTTTCCGTAAGAGATGCCAGTTCCGTAAATTCCGATGAAGAAAGCACTCTGAAGCGCCCTGTTGTCGGAAGCCCTATTACATCTTCAAAGGTTGTGAATGCAAGAGCTGTTCTGCAGTTTGAGCCGGATGTATTTACCGGAATGAAGCAGGTGATGCTTCGCATTCGCTACCGGGGCGATATCGGATATGCTTTTTCCAACGGTGAAATGTTCCATGATAATTTCTGTAATGGAGCTCCCTGGGAGATAGATCTGCTACCTTACAAGGAAAAACTGTTGGATAAGGGCATGTATATTTATGTTTCTCCCAAAAAATCCGGCGGCTTTATTGACTCCAGTTCAGCTATGGCAGCAATGGTAGAAGTATTCAAGGATCAGGTGGCTCATATTGATTCCATTGAACTTCAGGGCATTAAATCCCTGCCTGTTTCTCTTTGATTTTATTCTCTTTACCTGTTACAATTTAATTTATAACAGGTAAAGAGAAATTATCTGATCTGATTGCGAGGTACTTATTATGAAATGTTTTAATGTAGGAATTCTTGGTACCGGCAGTATTGCACAATCTATGGCATTCACATTAAATGCTCTCAAGGATAAAGGTGAGGTTGTTCCTTATGCAATTGCTTCCCGTTCCCTTAAAAAAGCGGAAAAATTCGCCCGGGAATGGCATTTTGAAAAAGCATATGGCAGCTATGAGACTCTTGTCTCTGACCCTGCCGTGGATCTTATCTATATTGCTACTCCACACTCTTTACATTATGAGCATGCTCTGCTTTGTCTTAATCACAGTAAAAATACTTTAGTGGAAAAATCTTTTACCGCCAATGCCAAACAGGCACAGAAGCTCCTATCCTTAGCGGCTGATAAAAAAGTGTTTTTGGCAGAAGCTGTATGGACTCGTTATATGCCCAGTCGTAAAATAATAGCAGATCTCTTAGATTCTGGTGCTATTGGTCGGTTTACAACCTTAGATGCTACATTTTCCGTTCCAATTCACGAAATTCCCCGTATGCATGATCCCTCTCTCTGTGGTGGTGCACTCTTGGATCTGGGAGTATATGTTTTGACAACAGCTTCCATGTATTTTGGTGACGAAATTATAAAAACTGATTCTTCCTGCTCCTTATATCCTACCGGTGTAGATGCTACGGACAATATCATCCTCACTTATAAAGATGGAAAAAAAGCAACCCTGCATGCATCCATGACGGAAGAATCCCATAACTGTGCGAAAGTTTGCGGATCCGCAGGTTATCTTACATGGGAAAGTAATAATAATCCTCGTAATATTGAATTACACAGCCCTGACGGTACCCTACTTCAGAAAATATCGATTCCCGAACAAATCAATGGCTACGAATATGAAATTCTTGCCTGTAAAAGAGCCATTGAAGACGGAGAAACAGAATGTGAGGATATGCCTCATGCAGAAACGCTGACAATCATGAAGCAAATGGATGCATTACGCCAAGAATGGGGAATTAAATACCCTTTTGAGACATAAAACGCTAACGCAAAAAACCGCTGCCCTTACGGGCAACGGTTTTTTGTATTCATAGATTATCCCTCAATGGCGATGTATTTATTGGTCTCCACTGCAGGTTTTGCTTCCTTCTTAGGAACATTCAGGGTCAGAATACCATGTTTGAACTCACCCTTAATATCCTCCTGGGTCAGATTGTCACCAACATAGAAGCTACGCTGGCAGGAACCTGCATAACGTTCCTTGCGGATGTACTTGCCGGATTTCTTCTCCTGTTCATCCTCATCCAGACCCTTGGCAGCCTCGATGGTCAGATAACCATCCTCCAGAGATACCTTGATCTCATCTTTCTTGAAGCCGGGCAGATCAACGATCAGCTCATAGCCATCATCGGTCTCCTTAATATCGGTCTTCATTACGTTGTGTGCATGTCTGCCATACAGTTTCTTCTCTATCTGATTCTCTGCTCTGTTGTCAAAGAAAGGTACATCATCAAAAAAGTCATCAAATAAGTTCTCTCCAAAAATGCTAGGTAATAACATAAGCCATCTCTCCTTTTCTATTAAACATATGTCGGTGTCTTTCGATACCTCTTACCTTTTCCATCCTCCGGTAACCACCATCGGACTTCCGAACCGGTCCCGGATTTCTGATCTCGATCTTCTTTCAAGCTCTTGATCTTTCTTCCTCTCCCTTGTTCTAGTTGTACTATAGCACCTATATATAAGTATGTCAATTAAGGAAAAATTATATAATTATAAATTAAAAATAAACAGCAAAAAAGACCGGAGCACTGTGATCCACAGTACTTCGGTCCTTACTCTCATAAATAATATAATTGATCTTACTTATCCTTTGCTGTGAAATATACGAAGAACACGTCTCCCTCGGTCTCATTGGAGAACTGCTCCAGATAAGAAATAGAGTAATCCTTGGAATCCTCAGGTACTTCAAATACCAGCAGCCCGGTTCTCTCTTCGTTAACACTCAGATCGTACTCTTCCGGCAGCTGATCGTCGCTTACGGCATCACCATAATAGGTAATCGGTGCATCATAAGCATCATCATCGTCATCATCGCCCCACTGGATCTGGAAATCGGTATCATACATAGTAACAGTAGAACGATCTGTGTTCTTAACCGTTATTTCTGCTACCAGAAGCTTATTTCCCTCTGCAGGTGTATATCCTTCAAATTCCTTGCAGGTATACGCGCTGTTTACTGTGTAGTCGAAGAAATAAGTTCTCATTACATCTCCGATACGTCCCTCTGCATATCCGTCGTCATCTGCGGTTACCACACCACTGTTACTACTTCCGCTGTTGGAAACAGCTCCCGCCAGGTTCTGAACAGCGCTGTCCACAGGACCACATGCTACCAGGCTGAAAGCCAGTACAGTTGCTACCATAATTCCTGCAAATTTCTTCATTTTTCTTTTCTCCCTCTCATAAATCTTGTTTACATGCAGCTATTTGCATGCGAAGCCAGTATAACACACAAATCGACAGAGCGCAATACTTTATTGCGCTACCTTGTGAATGTAAGTGCTTACTCACGGGTCAGCCGCAGGATCACTTCTCTGTGCTCCGGATATTTTTCCAGTAATTCTTTCCGGTCAAACAGTTCAAATTCTTCATATTTAAAACAAGGGGACACCATACATCCCACCAGGCTGAATCCCTCCTCTTCCATGGCAGAACCGAAGATCATTCCCTTCGGAACCAGTACCTGAGGCACTTCGCCCTTTTCCAGATCCAGTCCCAGCTTCGCAGCGGTCAGTTTTCCTTCCTCATCGATCATATAGATTGTCAGTGCATTGCCATCATGGTAATACCACACCTCGTCCGATTTCAGGCGGTGAAAATTTGAAACTTCACCCTTTGCCAGCATGAAATAAATGCTGCTCCACAGATCTCTGTCTTCCTTTTCCAACAGACATTCCTTAAAATAGCCACCCTCCACATGGGGTTCCATTTCCAGATGTTCAATATAATACTCCGCTGAATGTTTCATAAATGCTTTCCTCTTTCCGACTATTTCTTTTTCCATGAAATTAGTGTATACTATGCAGAGAAAAAGCGCAATTGCAAAAGTACTGCATGGCGCGGAATGGAGAATTTTATGGAAAAAATAGCCAGCTTCACCATTGACCATATCAAACTGCAGCCCGGTGTCTATGTATCCCGTAAGGATCACATCGGTGCAGAAGTCATCACCACCTTCGATCTGCGCATGACCAGTCCCAACGAGGAGCCGGTGATGAATACCGCAGAAGTTCACACCATCGAGCATCTGGGTGCGACTTTCCTGCGTAATCATCCGGAATATAAGGACAAGACCGTCTACTTTGGACCCATGGGATGTCGTACCGGTTTCTACCTGCTGTTAGCCGGTGACCTTTCCTCTAAGGATATCGTTCCCCTGATGGTGGAAATGTTCGAGTTCATCCGCGATTACAAGGGCGAGGTACCCGGTGCATCTCCCAAGGATTGCGGCAACTACCTGGATATGAATCTGGGCATGGCAAATTACCTGGCAAAACGCTATCTGGATAATGTGCTGTACAACATTGATGACAGCCGCCTGGTATATCCGGAGTGATTACAATTATTTAAGAAAGAACAGGAAAACACTCATGAAAAAAATCGGAATCATCGGTGCCATGGAGCTAGAGGTAGAGACCCTCAAAGCTCACATGACCACCACCAAGATCACTACCAAAGCCCACATGGAATTTCACGAAGGCACATTAAACGGTACTCCCGTTGTCATCGTCCGCAGCGGTGTCGGCAAAGTCAATGCCGCTCTCTGTGTACAGATCCTGGCAGACCTCTTCGGAGTGACTGCTATCATCAATACCGGCGTGGCAGGTTCCCTGAATGCTGCCCTGGACATCGGAGATATCCTGATCTCCAGGGATGCGCTGCATCATGATGTGGATGCCACTATTTTCGGTTACAAACCCGGTGAGGTTCCTCAGCTGGGATGCCGAGAATTTATTGCAGACGAGCATCTCGCCCAAGTCGCTGTCTCCACCTGTAGAGAAGTCAATCCGGACATTCACGTTCATACCGGGCGCGTGGTCAGCGGTGACCAGTTTATTTCCAGCAAAGAGGTCAAGACTCGTCTGATTCAGGAATTTCAGGGAGATTGTGCCGAGATGGAGGGAGCTTCCATTGCCCACGGTGCTTACTTAAACGACATTCCTTTTGTCATCATCCGTGCCATCTCTGATAAAGCAGATGACAGCGCTGAGATGGATTATCCTACCTTTGAAAATGCCGCAGCACTGCATTCCGCTAAGCTGGTAGAAGCTATGATGCCCCGGATCTAGAAAGGATATCATTATGAAAAAAGAAAAGAAATACATCGAATATATCTTAAAACAAGCGGAAGCCCTGCTGGCTATCGACAGTCCTTCCGGTTTCACGGAAAAAGTAACGGATTATCTCTGCGAGGAATACAAACGCCTCGGCTACAAGCCGGTCAAGACCAAAAAGGGCGGTGTTCTCGTAGAGATCGGCGGCAAAGGCAACGCCATTCTGACCATGGCCCATGTAGATACGCTGGGCGGCATGGTCGCTGAGATCAAGAGCAACGGTCGTCTCCGCCTGACCAGGGTCGGCGGCTTGAACGCGAACAACATCGAGACTGAAAACTGCCGTATCTACACGCTGGACGGTAAAGTATACGATGGTACCGTACAGCTGACCGATGCTTCCATCCATGTCAACGACGATTATCAGAAGTCCGAGAGAACTTTTGACTCCGTGGAAGTCCTGCTGGATGAAAAGGTATCTTCCAAAGAGGACGTAAAAGCACTTGGGATCGAAAACGGTTCCTTCGTCTGCATGGATCCCCGTACCCGCATCACCGAGTCCGGCTACATCAAGAGCCGTTTCCTGGATGACAAGCTCAGCACCGCTATTTTGCTGGGATTTGCTAAATATGTAAAGGACGAGGATCTGAAGCTGTCCCGCAAAGTCTACCAGCATATCACCGTCTTCGAGGAGGTCGGCCACGGTGCCTGCGCTTCCGCACCGGAAGATGTGGAGGAATTGTTGTCCGTAGATATGGGTTGTGTCGGTGAAGGCCTGGAATGCACAGACCGTCAGGTATCCATCTGCGTGAAGGACGGCCACGGACCGTATCATTATGATGTTGTCAAAGCCCTGATCCAGGCAGCGAAGGACAATCATATCGACTATGCAGCGGATGTATATCCTTATTACGGTTCCGATGCCGATGCGGCTTTAAGCGCCGGCATCGACGCCAGACACGGACTCATTGGTCCCGGTGTCTACGCATCTCACGGTTATGAACGGTCACATAAAGATGCCGTTGCCGCAACACTGGAATTATTAAAGGCTTATCTGGCATAACTCCAAATATAAATTGCACATAAAAAGTAGTCCGGAGACCGACAGATTTTCTATCTTCTGCCGGTTCCGGACTGCTTTTATAATACTCTTGCAAGTAATATACCTATTTCGCCTCTTCCGCTTCGCCGTCTTTTTTCTTGTTGAATACGAACAGCTTACTGAACACATAATTTCCAATGATGACCAGAACCGCAGAGATCACGGTTGCAACCAGCAGGTTTACACCAACTGCGGTCAGCACCTGCATCACTACCATATCCAGGATCAGGGTAGATACTCTGGAAAGGACGAATTTCGGAGCCTCCGAAAGCATCGGTGCGTTGCTCTTGAATACGAACTTACGGTTCGTGAAATATGCAAAAATAACACCGGCGGTCCAGTTAATAATACTCAATACAACATTCTGGAACGGTGTGGGATACATCGTATTGTCAAATAACAGGAAGTTTGCTAAGAACTTTGCTGCCCAGGATACGACCGTGGTTAGTCCACCTACGATCAGATATGCGATGATCTCTTCATATTTGATCCACAGTGCTTTTATCTTTTCTATCATGTTATCCTCATTTCCTGTAGTATCCACGCTTACGCGATAATGTCCTACATTAATCTCATTTTTCATTGTTGAAAGCCGTAATTACAAATATACACAAATATCTCTATGAATGCAAGTATTTTACAGATTCACTACATTCCTGTTTTCCCCGCGCATAAATGCCTTGATGTTCTCATAGACACCCTGCACGCAGCGGGTTCTCGCTTCCACGCTTGCCCATGCCAGATGAGGGGTAATGATCAGCTTGTTGCTGTCCTTCAGTCTGCTTAACGGGTTGGACAACTCCAGGGGCTCCTTCTCCAATACATCCAGACCCGCTGCCTGGATCTCTCCTGCCACCAGTGCCTCATAGAGATCGGAATTGTTCACTACCGGACCTCTCGCCACATTAATGAGGACCGCCGTTTTTTTCATCTTACGGAAAGCTTCCTTGTCGATGAAGTTGCGGGACAGATCACTTAACGGACAATGCAGGGACAGGAAATCACTCTCTCTTAATAAAGTATCCTTGTCCACCTGGGGATAATCCGTGCAGGTGCTCTTACCGGTGATGGAATAAAAGATCACCTTACAGCCGAACGCCGTTGCGATTGCCGCTGCTCTCTTACCGATATTTCCCATTCCTACGATGCCCCAGGTCTTGCCTTCCAATTCATAAAAAGGTCTGTCAAAATTAGAAAAACGATCCTGCGCACTGTAAGCGCCGGATTTTACATATTCATCATAATAGGGGAGCTTCTGGCTCAGTGCCAGTGCCAGAGTAAAGGTATGCTGTGCTACCATAGCTGTAGAATAATCCACCACGTTTGCGACCTTAATGCCTCTGGATTTGCAATATTCCAGGTCGCAGTTGTCATATCCGGTAGCGAGTTCACAGATCAACTTCACGTTCGGACAATTTTTCAGGGATTCTTCTCTCATCGGAGCCTTGTTGCAGACGATCACATCCGCATCTCCTACACGCTCTGCCACTTCTTCTACCGTAACCGTATTGGGATAGGATGTTACTTCTCCCAGTTCATAAAAACAATCTACCGGCACATCCGTACCCGCACTGTTTCTCTCCAGCAATACAATCTTCATTTTTACCGTTCTCTCCTGTTCTTTTGTAGTATTTGAATCATCATTCTATGTCACATAAACATCTTCGTATCATGTTCATCAATAATACAGGCATCTTGATTCTCTTACACTCATTATTCCATAAAATATAAGCTTATAATACAACAACAGCGTAATGAAATCAATTCATTACGCTGTCTTTTATACTTTGCAGATATATGATTGCTTGTAACAATTACAATCTCTTCAGCAGTTCTTCTCTCTGTGCCTCGTAACCGGGCTTGCCAAGCAGAGCGAACATGTTCTTCTTGTAGCTCTCTACACCGGGCTGGTTGAAAGGATTTACACCCAGCAGGTATCCGCTGACACCACATGCGAACTCGAAGAAGTAGAACAGCTCGCCAAGATAGAACTCATTTACCTCGGGAACGGTTACCATGAAGTTGGGAACCTGACCATCGGTATGAGCCAGAATGGTTCCGTTCATAGCGCTCTTATTAACGAAATCAACGGTCTTGCCTGCCAGATAGTTCAGACCATCCAGATCTACAGGCTCCTCGCCGATAGTAAGCTCCTCTCTCGGAGTGTCGATGTTGATCACGGTCTCGAACATTACACGGGAACCGTCCTGAATGAACTGACCCATGGAATGCAGATCGGTGGTCAGATCCACGCTTGCAGGGAACAGACCCTTGTTGTCCTTACCTTCGCTCTCTCCGAACAGCTGCTTCCACCACTCACTTACATAATGAACAGCGGGCTCGTAGTTCGCCAGGATCTCAACACTCTTGCCCTTGCGCAGTAAGATGTTACGAAGTGCTGCATACTGCAATGCATCGTTATTTTCAAAATCATTTTCCAGTGCACGCTTTCTTCCGCTTGCTGCACCTTCCATCAGCTTGTCGATATCAGCACCGCTGACAGCGATAGGAAGCAGACCTACAGCGGTCAGTACGGAGAAACGTCCTCCGACATCATCGGGTACTACGAAGGTCTCATAACCTTCCTCATCGGACAGATGCTTTAAGCTTCCCTTTGCCTTATCGGTGGTAGCGTAGATTCTCTCTGCCGCACCCTTTTTACCGTATTTTGCTTCCAGTTTTTCCTTGAATACACGGAAAGCAATAGCGGGCTCTGTGGTGGTACCGGACTTGGAGATCATGTTGATGGAGAAATCTCTGTCGCCTACGACATCCATCAGATGCTTCAGATAGGTGGAGCTGATGGAGTTACCACAGAAGTAGATCTCCGGAGTCTTACGTACACTCTTATCCAGTACATTATAGAAGCTGTGGCTTAAGAACTCGATAGCCGCTCTGGCTCCCAGATAAGAACCACCGATACCGATGACCAGCAGAACGTCAGAATCGCTCTGGATCTTCTTCGCTGCTGCCTTGATGCGGGCGAACTCTTCCTTATCGTAATCTACGGGAAGATCGATCCATCCCAGGAAATCATTGCCGGCACCGGTCTTGGATACCAGGGTCTCCTTCGCATCCAGGGTAAGCTTCTTCATGTAACCGATCTCTTCCTCAGAGATAAAAGAGTCGGCCTTGGAATAATCAAATGTAACTTGTCTGCTCATAATGCTCCTCCTTATATCTTACAGATATATCACATACTTAACAAAACTATTCTGATCCATATTTGCATAACTTCTTGTGAAGCTTCCTTTTTACAAATATGCCTCAGATAGTTTTTATTTTAACAAAGTTACATTCCATTTTCAAGATGTATATCGAAATCGTTTCCATTTATTATACAGTAAGCAATTCCTGCAAAAGTGCCTGTAATTCTTCCTCCGTGACCCTTGAAGATTCATCCTGCTGAGCCATGCCTCTGTCTTCCATTTTCCCGGGCATTTCATGTTCCGTGGAAAATACCTCTCTTCCGGTCTCCCGAACCATCTCCTGCGGCTGTGCAGCCCTGCCCCGGATCGGCATCAATTCCACCGTCCGCCTGCCGGGGAGCTTCGACGCCCCGTACAGTCTCTCGTAGTCCTGCTCCGTCACCGGGATCCTGCCGGACAGGTGATTTTCCAGATAATCGATCAGATTCGTCTTCAGTACCCGCCGCTTCCCCTTGATATCTATCATCGCCGACAGAGAAAAATAGAGATACAGCCCCAGGAAGCTCGCAATATAAAAAGGCAGTATCTCACCTAACATTCTTCCGTCCAGAATCCCCTTACAGATCCCCGCTCCCGCAAATACCACCGAGAACAGCATGAACTGCCCGGACAAATGATACCATGCATCAAAGGATAAATGTCCGAAGGACAAGCGGTTTAAGAATTTGTCCACAAACACCGGAATATTGGACACGCCTCCGTTTAACTGGTAACAATTCGCGAATTTGACCTTACACTGTTTCAAAAGCCGGTTCCCGGTGGTCGCCATATTGTCCGTCTCACGGATCATTGTATGATACATCCACGCCAGCATCAGACGCACCAGAACGCTGAGACACAAAAATACCAGGATCCCCGCCGTGATCACTCTTTCTTCTTTAAATATCGTAAACATCCTCAAAACTCCTTTCCGTCGTTTCCTCAAGTATAACGTATATATGTCCTGTTTTGTACGGTTTTTCATCGTCATTCTTCTACTGTGTCAGACAGGAATTATGAGCTTTCTACATTTTTTATAACAAGAAAAGCATTCTGACATTATTGTATAAACCATAAAAATCTGCTATAATCAGTCTTTAGTAATTCTGTTAGAAAAGAGGTTGATTTACTTATGATATACAAGACAAAGGGTACTTGCTCCACTATGATCGACGTAGAATTAAAGGACGGCGTCATCGATTCCGTTAAATTCACCGGCGGCTGCAACGGCAACCTCCAGGGCATCAGTGCTCTGGTAAAGGGCATGAAGCCGGAAGAGGCCATCAGCCGTCTGAAAGGAATCCGCTGCGGTTTCAAACCTACCTCCTGTCCTGACCAGCTGGCTCACGCTCTGGAAGAAATGATCGCAAAATAATAAACAGGTTACCGAAAGGCATTGAGATTTTATGAAAAAAATAGTACTGACCGGCGGCGGAACTGCCGGACACGTTACACCGAATATTGCATTGTTACCGGCGCTGCAGGCAGCCGGCTATGAGATTGCCTACGTCGGTTCCTACGAAGGCATCGAGAAGAAGCTGATCGCTGACTTCAATATTCCTTACACGGGAATCTCCACCGGCAAATTCCGCAGATACTTAGATCCGAAGAACTTCTCGGATCCTTTCCGTGTCATGAAGGGATTCGTGGAGGCACGCAATTATCTGAAAAATTATCAGCCGGATGTAGTATTTTCCAAGGGAGGCTTCGTAAGCGTCCCCGTGGTCCGCGCCGCAGCTTCCTTACATATTCCCTGTATCATTCACGAATCGGATATGACTCCGGGGCTGGCGAACAAGCTGTGCATTCCCGTTGCGGAAAAGGTATGCTGCAATTTCCCGGAGACCATGAAAAACATTCCGGCAGACAAAGCCGTCCTCACCGGTTCTCCCATCCGCGCAGAACTGGCCGAAGGCAGTAAGCTTGCGGGACTTAACATGTGCGGATTTACTGCGAATAAGCCTGTGATCATGGTCATCGGCGGAAGTCTCGGTGCTGCCAATGTCAATAAAGCAGTCCGTGATGCCCTGCCGAAGCTGTTAGAGGATTTCCAGGTCGTACACCTCTGCGGCAAAGACAAGATCGACAATCTGTTATTAAATACCCCCGGGTATAAACAGTTTGAATATATCAAGGCCGAATTAAAAGACATCTTTGCCATGGCGGATGTGGTGATCTCCCGCGCCGGAGCCAACGCCATCTGCGAGCTTCTGGCACTGAAAAAGCCCAACATCCTGATCCCCCTGCCTGCTGCCAGCAGCCGCGGAGACCAGTTGTTGAACGCTGCTTCCTTCGAAGCCCAAGGATATTCCATTGTCCTGAATGAGGATGATATTACGACGAATCTTCTGGTAGATAAAGTACATGAACTGTACTTTAACCGCCAGAATTATGTAGACGCCATGAGCAAAAGCCATCAGATGGATGCCGTTAAGACCATCATGGAACTGATCAACGCTGCGGCAGATAAAAAGACGAATTAGCATCTTAACAATCTAAATAAGATCACTCAGCTGTGCAAATTGTTCCAGCGTCAGTGCCTCTCCGCGAACGGTAGGTGACAATCCCATCTGTTCGAGAGCTGCTGACGCTGATTCTTTTGTAATTCCGGGAAGTCCCGCATTGCCAAGACCGTTCACCAGAGTCTTCCGGCGTTGGTTAAAAGAAGCACGGATCAGAGAGAACATCTTCTTCTCATCCTTTACCTTCACAGGTGGCTCTTCATAACGGGTCAGACGGATCACCGCACTGCCGACATTGGGTCTCGGAATAAAACAGTTCGGAGGAACGTTAGCCACGATCTCCGGCTTCGCATAATACTGCACCGCCAGGGATAATGCACCGTAATCCTTCGTGCCGGGTCCTACCTGCATACGATCCGCCACTTCCTTCTGTACCATGATCGTAATGCTTTTCAGCGGTACACGGCTCTCGAACAGTCCCATAATGATCGGTGTCGTGATGTAATAAGGCAGATTCGCCACCACTTTAATGGGGCGTCCACCGTTTTTCTCCTCCACCAGTCTGTTAATATCCACTTTCAGAATATCATCATTGATCACCGTAACATTGTCATAATCCTGCAGAGTCTCCTCCAGGATCGGAAGTAACGCCTTGTCGATCTCCACCGCCACTACACTTCCGGCACGCTCTGCCAGATACTGTGTCATCGTGCCAATGCCCGGACCGATCTCCAGCACACAATCCTCCTTCGTGATCTCCGCGGAAGATATGATCCGGTCTAAGACCGTCGTATCTATCAGAAAATTCTGTCCGAATTTTTTCTGAAAATTAAAATGGTATTTCTGAAGTACCGCGATGGTATTCTGGGGAATTCCCAAATAAGCCATGGTAAACCTCCTTAATTACTTATGTTAATAATGCGAATCCTTAATAGAATTTAAAATCCTCTAAAAAATGAATGCAGTCATACAGTACCAACACATCCATGCCCTGCTCGGGCTCGTACTGCTCCATGAGTTGGAACAGTTTCCCGTTAAAATACCGAAGATCCACCACATAGATCGTCTCATAGTGCGCCGCGAGCAGCGGGATCATGCTGTTCGCATAGGAATCCTTGATCACAAAAAGCGTCTTGCCAGGGTTGTAGCCGGTATGAATCTCTATAAAGGCATGATTATCATTCAGGAAAAATCCGTACTGATTCTTGGCCTCCAGATATTCCGGCGCATACAGAGAGTCCGCCGTGTCTGCGAAATCATAGGTGACCGATACCGGCTTTTTCTCCGTCTCGGGAAAATACTGTATCCTGTCCTTCGTCCAGGCCACATTGATCCGGGACTGCAGTGTCCCCTGAAAATCCTCCGACACTGTCTTCATGCCTGCCGTATTATACGGATAGGGGAATTTTCCCATGTTGTCTGCCCATGCCAGGAATCCGTAATAGGCTCCGAGGCTGGTCCAGTGATGATCCGTGCGGTAATAGATCGGTTCCCCCGCATGCTCCTGCAATGCGGAATACACATCGATATAGTACTCCTCACCGACAGACTCCTTCACCTTTGCAAGCAGTCTCATCTCATCATAATGCGGTGCAAAAGCGGGCAGCTTATCTGTCAAAATATTATCCGCGGTAGGTACCAGCATGACTTTTGCATCCCACCGGTTTACCAGTTTTTTCAGGGACGCAATCCGGGAATCTTCCATCTGTTCCGTGTATTTTTCCGGATCATTTACCCCGATCAGATAACGGTCTGCCCCCAGATAGACTCCATTGATCTCCTTTTTCTGAAACAGAATATCCGCGAGGGTCTTTATTCCCACCCATTTATCCCGTCCTACAAACTGGTCAGACATATATTCTTCGTAATCGTCGCCATACTCTCCCGACAGCAGGCTCTCCCAGGAAAATGTCGGTCTGGAAGCCAGCACCCTGTTCTCTGTCTCAGAATAAATTCTGTCACTGTTACACAGATCGGCGATTCCCAGAACGAAAAGAACCGCACATATCAGTCCGACAGTCAGCAGAGCATTTCTCTTATCATCCACACACGGTTCCTCCTTCCCTGTCAGAATCGGAAATACAAAAACGGGTTATAAGATGCATCCACTATATATGCTACAGACAAAATCAGCAATGCCGCCGGAATGACTTTTTCACCTACGCGGTATAATGCCATGGCTGGCCCTGTCTTGCTGCTTTTGAGTCTGTGTATCAGCAGACTGCCGACGGGCAGACATGCCACCAGTGCAATGATCAGAAGCACCAGATACTCATTTCCCAAAAACATTGCCTGTGTGTTCATAAGTCCAACACCATTTAATCCAAACATCGCCTGCAGATATGCCGGAATCTCTCCCGGCTTCTCCAGTGCGAAAAATACCCAGCTGATCAATACCACTGTCAGCGTATAGACTCTGCCAAACACCACCGGAGCATTTTTCAGGAGCTCTCCCAAAAACAGTTTTTCCAGAATTAAAAACAGGGCAAACCAAAGTCCCCAGAACAGGAAATTCCATCCCGCACCATGCCAGATTCCGGTCAATGTCCATACGATCAGTATATTGAGGATCTGTCTGGCAAGTCCCTTGCGGTTACCGCCCAGGGGAATATATACATATTCCTTGAACCAGGTGCTGAGGGAAATATGCCATCTGTGCCAAAAATCCGTAACAGAGGTGGCAATATAAGGATAATTAAAATTCTCCGGGAAATGAAATCCCAAAATTGCTCCCAGTCCGATCGCCATATCCGAATATCCGGAAAAATCAAAATAGATCTGAAAAGCGTATGCCGCAATTCCTATCCACGCCATCAGCACACTCATCTGATCATTTTTCAGGGAAGATATCTGTGTCCACAAAAGTCCGAGATTGTTGGCCAGAAGAACTTTTTTCGCAAGTCCCGTCACAAAGCGTTTCGCTCCGTAGCTGATGGCATCCAGATCGGAACGCCTTTCCTGAAGATATTTTTCGATCTGATGATACTTTAGGATCGGTCCCGCGATCAACTGCGGGAACATGGTCACGTAGACACCGAACTGTAAAATATTACGCTGCGCTTTGGTATCTCCTCTGTATACATCGATCACGTAAGACATGGTCTGGAAGGTGTAAAAAGAGATACCGATGGGTAACGGAAGCCCCAGCAATGGGATCGATGTTCCGAACACTGTATTCACCGTCTGCAACAGAAAATCGGCATATTTAAAAAATCCCAGGATAAACAGATTGATAACAACAGAACATAACAAAAAGATCCTGGAGCGATCCTCCCCCCTATATTCCTCTATCAGCCTTCCCCATACGAAATCCGAAATCGTGGAAAAAAGCATCAGAAAAATATAGACCGGCTCTCCCCAGGCATAAAAGACCAGGCTCCCCAGAAACAGAACCAGATTCTTCATGTTCCGGGGAACCAGGAAATAGCAGATCATAAAAATCGGTAAAAACCGAAAAAGAAACAACACACTGCTGAATACCATTCACTCTACTCCGCATTTACTCCAGAGTCTGTCTGATAGCCTCCAGGGCAAGTTCATTTTGCTCCTGACAGTAAGTGATCACAGCCTCATCCCCCTGCTCTTCCACAGAGGAAGTGTCCGCGCCCAACTGTACAAAGCATACATAATCACCTATCCGTTCCACTCGGGATGCCTGTATCTTGCCAAGATTCATGGGATACTGCATCGTGTCATTCACCAGACTGTCACGATAGGCGTTCAATGCATTTTCTACATCCTCTACCTTACCATCTTTTGCGTGAATAATCAATAAAGTATCTACATTGACACTGATCATGGGACACTCACCCAGATAAGCATCATACAGATCTGCACTGACACCATAGGTCTCATTCAGCATTTCCTCCGGGATCTCGGAATCGGGCCAGTAATCATCACCCAGCGCGTCTGTCACTGCTTTTTTGGCGCTCTGTAATGCCGATGCCACATCTCCATTTTCCTGCTGTGTGCCGGCATTTCCCGCCTCAGTGCTCTCTACACTCGTCCCGGTGGATTCTGCGGTGCCTTCTGTACTTTCCACACTGTTCTCTGTAACAGCACCGGTATTCTTGTCCTGCCCGTTTCCGCAGGCCGCCATGGACAGTGCCAAAGTACCCATAAGTAACATACATGCTAATTTCTTCTTCATAAAGTCTCTCCTCTTTTCTATGGGATATGCCCATACTTATTGTTATAGTGTCCCCACTATGGGGATGCCTATTCTATCAAACGACAAATACAACGAAAAGTTTCACATTAAATTATATTTTCCTGCATTCAAAGTCTTTCATTTTTACTGCGTAAGCGGATACATCATAGCACAGATTTATAGCACATCACAACTCAATTTTGCCTTTTTCCCGGCTTTTTACTTTGATTTTTGCCCTCTCCCCGCTTTTTACTTTACAAAAGGATAAACCCTACGCTATACTTGCAAAGGACTATTAGCGTGTATCCGCTGCATACGCAGCAGAATGTGAGGAATTATGAGTATATTAAATGTAGAACACCTGACCCACGGCTTCGGTGACCGTGCTATTTTTAACGATGTATCGTTTCGACTGTTAAAGGGCGAACATATCGGTCTCATCGGAGCCAACGGCGAGGGCAAATCTACTTTTATGAATATTATCACCGGCAAGCTCATGCCAGATGAGGGAAAAGTGGAATGGGCGAAAAATGTCCGTGTCGGCTATCTGGACCAGCATACCGTGCTGACTCCCGGCATGACCATCCGCCAGGTACTGGCTTCCGCCTTTGACTTTTTATATGATATGGAAGCACAGATGAATGAGATCTGCGACAAAATGGGAGATGCCACTCCCGAAGAGCTGGAACAGTATATGGAAGATCTGGGGACGATCCAGGACCTCTTAACCATGCATGATTTTTATATGATCGATGCCAAGGTGGAAGAAGTGGCAAGAGCCTTAGGGTTGATGGAGATCGGTCTCGATCGTGATGTCACCGAACTGTCCGGCGGCCAGCGTACCAAGGTCCTGCTGGGAAAACTCCTGTTGGAGAAGCCGGATATCCTGCTCTTGGACGAGCCTACCAACTATCTGGATGCGGAGCATATCGAATGGCTGAAGCGTTATCTGAACGAATACGAGAATGCTTTCATTCTGATCAGCCATGACATTCCCTTCCTGAACAGTGTCATCAACCTCATCTATCATATGGACAATCAGGAGCTGACCCGTTACGTGGGCGATTACGACAAATTCCAGGAAGTCTATGCCATGAAAAAGTCCCAGCTGGAGGCCGCCTACAACCGCCAGCAGAAGGAGATCGCCGATCTGAAGGACTTCGTGGCGAGAAATAAAGCCCGGGTCTCCACCCGTAATATGGCGATGTCCCGGCAGAAGAAGCTGGACAAAATGGATGTCATCGAGCTGGCTGCGGAGAAGCCGAAGCCGGAATTCTCTTTTAAAGAAGGACGTACTACCGGACGCATCATTTTCGAGACCAGAGATCTCGTCATCGGTTACGACGAGCCGCTGTCCAAGCCTCTGAACCTGTCTATGGAACGTGGAGAAAAGGTGGCTCTGATCGGTGCCAACGGTATCGGTAAGACCACTCTGTTAAAAAGCATTCTGGGTCTGATCCCGCCGCTGTCCGGTGAAGTGGAGCAGGGCGATTATCTGGAGATCGGATACTTCGAGCAGGAAATGTCCGGCTCCGGAGACAACAGCTGCATCGAAGAGATCTGGCAGGAGTTCCCCGCCTTCACCCAATATGAGGTCCGCTCCGCCCTGGCAAGATGCGGCCTCACCACCAAGCATATTGAAAGCCGCGTGAAGGTATTGAGCGGTGGCGAACAGGCAAAGGTACGTCTCTGCAAGCTGATGAACCGCGCTACAAATGTATTGCTGTTAGATGAGCCGACGAACCACCTGGATGTCGATGCCAAGGACGAACTGAAACGCGCCCTGCAGGAATACAAGGGCAGCATTCTCATGGTCTGCCACGAACCGGAGTTCTATGACGGACTGGCTACCCAGGTATGGGATCTCTCCCGGTGGACCACGAAGATATAATATAGAGGGGGATTATTTTGAAAGGATTATTGGAAATCTGCTGCGGCAGCTTCGAAGATGTGAAAACCGCCTGGCAAAATGGTGCAGACCGGGTAGAGCTTAACAGTGCACTGTATCTGGGTGGTCTCACACCTTCTACGGCCAATCTGATCTGTGCAAAAGAGCAGTGCAACATCCCTATTATAACAATGCTCCGTCCAAGAGGAGGCGGCTTCTGCTATTCACAGGATGAATACGAGACCATGCTCTTAGATGCCCGCATACTTTTAGAGCACGGAGCTGACGGTATTGCTTTCGGCTTCCTGACAGAGGACCATGCCATCCATAGGAACCGGACGCAGGAAATGATCGACCTCATCCATAGCGCCGGAAAAGAAGCTGTATTTCACCGGGCGTTTGATTGTGTTGCACAGCAGGAACGTGCGGTGGAAGCATTGATCTTGCTTGGCGCGGACCGGATCCTCACCAGCGGTGGTGCACCTGATGTATGGTCGGGCAGAACGCAATTACAAAAGCTGCAAAGCCAATATGGTAAAGAAATCACATTTTTAGCGGGAAGCGGCGTGAATGCACAAAATGTAAAAGCTCTGATGGAATATACGAGGATAGAGCAGGTTCATACATCCTGCAGAAGCTGGCAGCCGGATGTGACTGCCTCCCTGCAGGACGTTGACTTCTCTTATGATATAAGCCGAAAGAATGCATATGAAGCAGTAGATGCCGGAAAAGTGAAGGAAATGCGGGCAGCAATGCCTATATTGTGATCAGCCCGTGTTCTAAACAAAAATCGTAGACTCCATCTTCTTCCACCGATCTGCACGTACAGGTGGCGTGGGCTTTGATCTCATCCTTCGCATTCCCCATGGCCACACCGGTGCCGACTGCTTCCAGCATCTCGATATCATTGAAGCCATCTCCAAAAGCGATGGCTTCTTCCTTCGTAAAGCCAAAATGCTGAAGTACCGCGCGCACAGCGTTTCCCTTCCCACATTCCAGTGGAATGATATCTGCCGCTCTATCCCACCATGCTGTGATCTGTGTATGGTGCGTATCTTTCAGAATCCGCTCATACTCTTCTTCCCTGCAGGAACACATCATCTGATAGATGTCCTCATGAACCCGTTCATCGAATTGTTTATCGATTTTCAGCATCTCATTACCGAATCTGAAATACTGCTCCAGATCCGGATCTGTACCGTTGGTGATGATAAAATGTTCGTTACTGATTGCTACCGCCCTATGCATGTCTTTCAGATTCTGAAGGATCTGAAGCTTGTCCATCCGGTCAAGCGGGCACTTAAAAATAATCTCGTCTCCAACTGTTACATAAGAACCGTTAAAGGTCAGAAGCGCATCGAAATCAATCCCCGGAAAACGCGGCGCCGACAGATATCCTCTTCCGGTCGCCATACACAGCTTCACCCCATTCTGCCGAAGAGAAGTTAATGCGTGCAGCGTCCGCTCACTTAATTCTTTATGACCCATCTTCAAAAGCGTCCCATCGACATCAAAAAATGCAATTTTAATCATGCCTGCCACCTCCGTCCGGCTCACAGGATATATTCCATCTGCCGTTCTTTTGTCTTCATTCCCATCTTTTCATAAAAGTGCTCTGCCGAAGTGTTGCCTGCCCAGACGTTCAGCGTTACTTCATAGCAGCCCAGTTCTTTTGCCTGCTGCTTCACATATTCAAACAGGCTTTCCCCGATATGCTGCCCTCGTGTCTGCTTGTCAACGCAAAGGTCATCGATAAACAAGGATTTAAAGGGTACCATATTCGTGGAAAAGGGCTGCTCCCTAAGTTGACAGAATGCATAGCCCATGCACAGATCGTCCTCGTCTACGGCAACATAGATAGGGTGATCCTCCTGTTGTAATAGCTCTGTCAGCTCGCAGGGGGTGTATTTCGTAGTACCCGGTATAAAAATATCCGGACGGATCTCTGCATGTATCTGTAATACCTGCCCCAACAGTGCAAGAATTCTTGGAATATCCTTTTTCTCTGCCTTACGAATCTTCATTTCTATTTCACTCTTTCTCCTTCGTTAACTTCAAAGTTTCTGTTCCATATATAACTAATTTTTCGTAAGCGCGCAAAGAGACAGCGGCGACCAAGAAAAATCTTTACAGGTATCATTATAATGAAAAAGTCATAGGAAAAATATTTCTTTTCCGCCATTACCTATCACTATTCTGCCATTTTTTCCTATATTCTGTAGGTGAACAATGTGCATATTCCCGAAAAACCTTTCCAAAATAGCTGCTGCTCCCTAAACCGCACTCATGGCTGATAACGGTAACAGGTTTCTGCCCCTTTACCAGCATCTGACAGGCAACTTGTAGACGGTAAGTTGTTATATACTCTACAGGTGTCATGTGTAGACAGTCATGGAACACTCTATAACACTCCCTTTCGCTTAAATATGCTGTCGCAGCAAGTTCCGGAATAGATATTTTTTCTCTGTAATGTTCATGAATGTATATCATCATCTGTTTTATCTTATCATTGCTTTTGCTATGTTCTCCTTTCTTTTCACGCATAGAATGAGAAAGTTCAAAAAGCATGAGCCATATTTCCGTTAGGGCTTCCCGCAGTTTTATTTCATATCCAAATTCATCACTGGATAAATGAAATGAGTCAGCAAGCAGTTTCAAAATCCTTTCTTCTTCTGCATTGCCCGGAAAAAGCGGGATTACCTCAATCTGCGGGGCTGTTATGACAGGTGCAATATATTTTTGTTCAATCCTGCTTCCCTGTTCTCCGGCAAGTAAGGAAACATCAAAAATATGAAGTAGCTGTATATTCTTTTCTCTCTGCGATATTGCTTTTGTCATATGGAGTACATTGGGATTTATCATGCCGCCGCTTCCAGCCGGAAACACTATTTTCCCTCCTGGCGTATCATATTCAATGCTGCCGCTTTCCATATAAAAAAGTTCCACTGTTCTGTGCCAGTGCCACGGTACATAGCACCCTATATACTTGTCAAGTTCTGCCCTCGAAGCGATATAGGGAAAATCTTTTTCAAAACCGGGAAGCAATTCTTCCTTGCTTTCGGTATAAAATTCAATGCTATGGATATTTTTCATATCTGTTCACCTGCACATCTGGGAGTTTGTATCTGCTTTATGAATTAAATATACTGAAATAGCTCGGTAATTGTCAATCAATCAGAACAGATTCATCCATTCTTCACTAACTTTCCACCTACTCCCGGTTCCAAAGCTTCAGCAATTGTTCGCGAATCGGTGCATAATGTTCCCCAATAAGTCCGAAATCCATCTCCTTATAGGTCCAGACAGCACAGCCGATACCGAACTGTCGGAATACGGTATCCACATCCGTGAACCAGCGCAGGGTATCTTCTACAGGAGCCTGATCAATAACACCGAATTCTCCACAGTACAAAGTCACTCCGGCATTTTTAGCAGCAGTAACCGCTTCCATCACCATTTCCGTGATGAATTCTGTTCCCATGGTCTGTGACTGTGCCTTACATACCACTTCTCCCTGATATCCGATGGGCAGCGACTTTGTACGATAATAGTCCATTGCTTCCGGATAATAGATATCTTCGGTCTGGCTGATGGTCGGTACCCAGTGTGCTTTCTGATGGGTAAACAGCAACGGCTCATAGAAATGGAACGTGAACAATATATTTTCATCCTTGGGCTTCTCTAACAGTTTCAATGTCTTCACACTGTTCCATTGAATTCCGCCGTATATAATAATGGTGTCTCTGGCTATTCGGCGAATAGCGTCCACCGTTTCCGCAATGAGCAGATTCCACGCTTCCGCATTTTCCTGCTCTACCACTTCATTCAGCAGTTCAAACGCAACATGAGTCTCGTTCGCATAATGCTCTGCAATCTTGATCCACAGATTTACGAAACGCTTCTGCACCATTTTATTTGTAAACAGAATATTTTTCTCCTTATCTCCGGCATTATTAAAATCATAGCCATACGCTTTATGCAGATCCAGTACAATGTTCAATCCCTGCCGTTTACACCATTCCACCACTCTGGTCACATAGGCAAAGCCCTCTTCTCTGGTTCTGCCATATTCATCTTCCAGTACTTCATAATCAATTGCCAGACGTACATGGTCAAATCCCATGGAAGCAATCTTACGAATGTCTTCCTCCTGAATAAATGCATCGTAATGTTCTGTGCTATGCACACACTGAGATAAATAGCCGCCTAAATTGATACCTCTCTCTAATTTCATGCTCTTGCCCTCCTGATCCTTCGCAACGGAAAATTTATAATCCTGCGGTTCTTCTTTTCTCTAGTATATAATTTCAAACATCATTTATATATCGTTTCTATACTATTTTTATCGTTTTTATGCTATATTATTTATAGCATCCGGGTGCCACTATCTTCACTCCACAAGAGAAAGAATCGCATAGCGGTTTGGAAAACACTGTAATAATTTCAGAAAGGTGTCCATATGAACATTCCTCAGGAACTTCTCTATCAACAATATGTCCGCAGAGAATTAGAGACTTATCGCGCCCCTTATGATCCGGAAGCGGAATTCTATAACTATGTCAGGCAGGGAAATACTGAAAAAATAAAAGAATTATGTCATGAATCTTTTCAGGAAAAGAAAGGCCTGGGTGTCCTCTCGGATTCTCCTCTGCAAAATCTGAAATACCACTTTACCATCACTGCTGCCATGCTGGCAAGATATTGCATCGAAGGAGGTATGGAAGTCACAGAGGCTTATGATCTCAGCGACTACTACATTCATACGGCGGATCTAATGAAATCAAAAAAAGAAATTTCCGCCCTGCACCCGCAGATGTGTCTGGATTACACTACTCGCATGGAAAAATTGCATAGAAACCATGCCTGCTCCCGTCCGGTTGCCCAGTGTCTGGAATATATCTATGATCATTTACATAATCGTATCACTGTCCCGATGCTCGCCGCTCATGCCGGCATATCTCCCGGTTATTTAAGTCACCTGTTCGCAAAAGAGATGGGAATTTCTGTCAGTTCCTATATACAGAGCAAAAAAATAGAGACCGCTCAGAATATGCTTTGCCATTCCGATTATGCGATCTCTGTAATTTCTACTACCCTGGCGTTTCCCAGTCAAAGTTATTTCACATCTGTTTTCCGGGAAAAGACTGGGAAAACACCAAAACAGTATCGTGCAGAACACTTCCGCACTTCCGGCATCAAATAAAAGTCCGGAAATGTTCTTGACTCTGCTGGCTATATGCTCCGCATTGCCTGCTGGGAAGCGGAGAAGAATTTAACAACTACTGTTTCCTTTTATCAAAAAAGGTAAGAAATAAAACGGTTCTAACAATAGCTTTTCTTCCTTTCCTGCATCTTTCTGTGATATTAAATATTCCTTCAATTCATATATTTTATATTATGTGCGTTTCTTCAATATTTATCGCAGTGGTTTTGTGCTTATATTCAAAAAGTTCTGATTCCATATTTAAACCGGTGATTGCCAGCTGTAACCTTCTTATTTGATTGAGAAATCACATTACCATTTTTCCCGCTCTCATATATGTCAAATGTTACATTGGTATAATCTTCTCTTAAAACATCAATTTCAATTTGGGGTAAAATTTCTCCAAGATCTGCTTTTATATATAATTTTTCTTATACCTTTAGCTGATGATATAGAAAAAGTTGTACCTATTTCATCTAAAATAATAACATTATCCGTTTCTTCTATATTATCAAGATAAACATTTTCAAACTTTTCCTGTCTAAACACCTTATTATTTTCATAATCCCATATATGTCCCACAACATATAATCCAAACAAAACACATGTAACAAGTGATGAAATATATATTTTATAAATATCTTGAAAGCTCTGAAAAATTCTACTTGTGTGATAGTGGTATTCGATATGCAATACTGGAAAACAGAAATAAGAAATGATTTTAATAAGAGATTTTATGGCAACGCCATTTAGCCCTCAACTTTACGGTGCCAGACACCAATAGTACTATAATAAACAAAATGGTTGGATTCTACCTATTCATTAATTCATCTTCTTATCTGTAAAAAATTAAGGAGTGCCATATTGCTATGGACACTCCCTATAAAAGCTTACTGCTTTTCAATCGTAATAGTAGTGTATGTATTTTCATTCAATTTGTCAACAACTTTTGGGACAGATACAGGTACATCAGATGCTTTCATGCGTAGCCTTTTGATGTTGTAATAAAGAGTAATTTACTCCAACTATCCTAATCTTACAGCAAAAACAGTCAATTGGCACTACGGTGGATTATGTAGCGCTTACCCTAAATCTGGCTTAAATCCCTGCAATTCACATAAAAAATCCAAAATCAAGCCAAAACAAGCCTAGTTTCACCTCTATTTTTCTTCATTTCAAGCAATTGCTTATAAAAATCCAAGATACGCATCAAAACTGGATTTTCACAGAAAAAATGTTGTTTTCAGCCAAAATCGTGGTTTAGCGAAGTGCTAAGTGATTCCCTTGCACTGTGCCGCACCCTTACACTGTGCCGCACCCTTGCACTGCGCCACCCCCTTGCACTGCGCCACCCCCTTGCACTGCGCCGCACCCTCGCATCTTCGCCTCTCCATGTCTAAACCTGCATTCTCACCTTAATAATACTGTCAAAAAGCGGCTCATTGCCGATTATAAGAATACACAATCTCTCACGCGCCCTCGATACGCCCTGATACCACAGCTTGTAGAATATATAATCCGGATTAGGATGTGCAAGTCCCTGTAAATGTCCTTTATCAGAATATCTGAAATTTCTGTCCATACTAAAAAGCACATTATCAAATTCCTGACCGATAACATGGTGAGTATTGACATATCCATTAAATTTGTCAAGCTTAGAATGAACCTTTGATGGCGTGTATGATATGAATTCATAGCCCTTATCAGACGTGTAATAATCAACAATCTGCGCCGCAACATTGTAATCCTCGGCGTACAGCACCTCAATATTGCCATAATCCATATGCCTTTTCGGCTTATTAGATAAATCAATAACATTTTTAATAAATGAGGTTATCTCAATATTCGTTCTTATCTTCTCCGACAGCTTCCTCTCGCAGAAAGCATCAAGCTGGTGAAGCTGTTCAGGTATATTCCTGTCCTGTTCAGCATACGACAACACCTGATAATAATCATATGAGAACATGCAATGCTTGCCATTCTTCTGAAATGCCCTGATAACGCAGTCAAAGTCTCTCTGATAAAGTCGCTGCGACTCATCGACCAAAATACAGTCATAGGAATCCAGCCTTACATCACAGCACTCCTTCGCCGGTATAATATTGACATTGTTCATTCTGCGGTTAAGCACATTATGTCCATGCGACAAAATTCCCGAATGAATCACACATACTCTCCTGTCAGCAGCCAGACTCTTAGCAATGTCATACAGCAAAAGTGTCTTACCTGTACCGGCACCGCCCTGAATACCCCACAGCACATGCTCTCCCTCATCAATGCTGTTAAGTATCTCCTTCTTAATTGCCTCCTGCTGCCCCGTCAGATAATACCTGCCATCAACAAATCTATCCGGCGTATTCACTGGTGAAACCAGATAATCCTTCGCCCTGAACATTTTTTCAATATTCTTCTGGACACAAGCCCTGCCTTCATTCGCATTCAGCACTGCAATAACATCCTCAAGCTCACATCTGCTCAGCTTCTCCCCATCATATATATACACGTCCCCCTTCTCGCCGTTCTCCACATATGTAAAGCTGTATATCTTTTTGTTCAAATGTGCCAGATAATACCGGTTCTTTTCCAACTGATACTGGATTCTTCCTATCTCAATCTCCTGACTCTTCAATTCGATATTCACGACAGGACCATCCTCATATATCTTTAGCAGATCAAATTCCTTAGAAATCTGCGGAATCGAAAATCCATAAAAGAAATCGTCCATCCCTGCAATCTCCACGCCAGCCTCCAACAGCTCTGTCACCAGACATTGCAGCGATTTCATCTCTTCCTTTTTTTCCTGATTCTTATTATATGAATCCGTCAACGCCTTCCTATAATCGTTGAAATCCTCCAGCGCAAGCCCCTGACACAAAATATATAAATTAACTGCGTTCATGTATTCACCCTTTCGTTAATGAGCTGAAATGAGCATATCAGGTATTAATAAGACTATTTGCATACCATATGATGTGCTATTTTCTTTCAAGGAATCATCCAATCTCCGGCAAAACATCTTCCCCGCCAAACTGCCTGAACCGCATATTTCTTCCTGCTACATTCTTCTTAAAATCACCCGTATTCAAATCATACTGATATAAACGATTGTTATACACAAAATTAATATTACAATCGTCCACATAAATATACTTCAGTCTTTGATTGAATAACCTATAATACTCTCCTGGTGGACATATCTCATTTACAAAGCCCCATCCACTATCATCACAGCTAAAAAGATAAAGTGCTGAATTAATTCCATATAGCCTTAAAAGCAGCCTTTTTTCATTGGAAATAAATACTGCTTTCATTGCTGAACTTTGCAATTTTAATTTTAATAAATGTTTATTTTTATCATTAATGCTAAAAATATTTCCACTTGCTTTAACCACTATTGAATGGTCACTTGATACAGCTAAAATCTTTTCCTTGTTGACTATGTTAGTTAATTTTGTCTTTGGCTGGACTTTATTAGTTAATTCAACCTTGATTTAATCAGTTTGGAATACCAACACTGATTCGCGCGGAATAACATTACTTGTGCACATCTCCTCCAGCCTGTTAATATCCTCTAATCCGTAACAGCCAACGTACCATTTAACATTTTGAATTGATTCGATTGATTTCTTTACTTCTTCAAAATAATCCCAGTCAACTTTTGACAAAGAATGTCCTACAACTACTATATTTTGAACATGCTCCAACGACTCAAAAAATGTTTTCTTGTGCCTGATTATATCCTGACATCTTTTCGTAAACATTTCATCATATTCCTGCGCCACACAGATAGCCTGTTCCTGTGCAGCTCTCACCATTGAACGATTATATGGATTTTTCTTCCACACATTGTCTTTTCCCAATTCATATGCACTGTCACTTAACTCAGGCAAATGCCCTAAAACAAGATTTTCTCTGGCTTTATTCCTTATTTTCTTCCTGCATCCATGTATATAACATATATTTTCGTGATTTACGCCATACATATCTTCCACAAATTCTGTGTAATTAAAGCATAAAACCTTCGCCCCGCCACCTCCAAACATTCCAGATAATGGACGGCTATCTGTTCCAACTTCTAACGAATTAATCCACGCCCGGAACTTCTTAGGTAAATCCACCGCAACTACTCTCAATGGCTCGACCGCCATCTCCACTGCCATACAATATTCCGCAGCACCAGATTCATCTTCATATGCACCAGATATTTCAAGATTGGTATCCATTGCATAGCCATTACACATGCGGTTCAGGTCAAAATGTGCCAACGACTCTTCCAGATTTGCCCATAAATCCGGGACATCAAAATATTCCTCAAGAGCCTTACGGACTGGGTCTTCTTTTTTCATTGAATCACGAAATGAATAATAACTAGAGCGTACTCCATGCATCATGTCAAATCCATTGCCCAGTATAAAAAGTGTATTACTCTCATCTGGATGGATAGATTCCAGCGACACTATATTCCACAATTTCAGTTTATCTAAGAATTTATGCTGATTTTCCTTCCATTCAGCTTCTTTAATCTGCTGATTTTTTAATTTTTCTTCTTTCTCTAACAATGCCTGTCTCTCTTCAATACAGTCCTTCCAGCACTGATAACACAGAACCGGAGGCTCCATGTGATGTGCCACATTCTGCTCCTGCCACTTCACGCCATATACAAACTGCATTCCACATCTGGAGCATGTTATAAGTGTTGCTTGTCTCACGGCTTTATCTCCTTGTAAATAAATGAGCTTATTTTCAACAAATAAATTCAATGAATATATTATCAACAAATCATAAATCCAATGTTAACTGCTGATATCCGTTATATCCAGGAAATGCTTGGACACAGCTCAATCACTGTTACTGAAATTTACACTCATGTCGCACTTTCAAAGCAGAAAGATATTCTTATGACAAAACATCCACGACAGAAGTTTTCTAAATCAGATTTTCTAGCATGTATTAAGACGATTAACAGCAAAATCAAATTCTGTTGTACAAACTCATTAATCCTTAAATTATTTCATTTTCCATGCTAAAACTCCAAGCTATCCGCATCGAGCAGAAAATATTTATAGTTTTATTGCTGTAATTGATACCTCTCTCACTTTTGAAAGTATTTGATATTTTGGTTGGATTGGTAGGTGCTCCTATGGCAGAAGCAAGAATATCCACCAAAGTTCCAATCTCATCAACATTTTGAATTCTGTTTCGCTCTACCACATCCTTGATATAGACATTGGTAAAAATATTTTTAAGATACTCAGCCTTTTGGCGTTCCACAGAGAATTGTGCTACCTGTGGCAACCCACCGTATATCATATATTCCTCCCAAGCATCATCATAATCTCCATAGTATCACTCCTTGTTTTTGTGCATTGCACGAAATTTGGTAATGTTATTACTACTAAATTATTTTTACTTCAATAGCTATTACTATTTTTTGTGCATTTGCACTTTTTTATGAAACGCACGCGTGCGTTTTCCATGCGTTTATTTAATCAGTTCATAATACGCTGCTCTTCCGCTTCCTACAAGCTTAATCTTTCCTTTATCAGATAATTTTTTTAACAGGCGATAAGCTTGTGGTGGAGTAACATTAAGTAATTCTACAACATTATCTCTTGTAACCTTTCCACCCTGCTTCTGCAACAGTTCCATAATCCATGCCTCATATTTCACTGCATCAATTCCTGTTTGACGAACATATCCCACAATATTATCCTGCTCTTTATATACTTTAGAACTAAGTATATAAAAACGCGACTTACTATTTCCGCTTGCCTCAACCAAACCCGCTTCAACCAGTTTTTCTACAACAGCTTTCGCACGCGTTTCACCAATATTCATTACTTTTGCAAGCTCTGCAATCGTCAATCTACGCTGATTTTGTAAAGCAGATAATGCTAATAACGAATTGATAGGTAAAGATCTTCCTAATCTGTTCTCTTCATTTGAAATCATCTTTGTAAATGCCAAATCCGGCTCTGCTCTTTGAATAAAGAGTTTCACATATGTGGATGTTGTTTCTGAATAGTCTGGTAATGGTCTGCCAAATACAATAGAGCCTTCAAAAATTCTATCAATTCCTCGACCGGTTTTTTCAGCAAGCCCTATTCTTTTCAACGCGTCTGCTAACACCGGATTGCGTCCATGAGGTTCTACTGTGAGTAAGTTTTTCAAATTTACTCCCTCAATAAATCCACCCGGACTGCTAATTGTCAATCCTTCATCCTCTATCGCAACTCTCACAGCCTGAATAACGGTGTAATCTCTATGGCAAAACGCATTTACTAAACCTTCTCGATATGCAGCCTCCGAGAACTCTGGAATTGGCACTCTAAACAACCCATATTCCATTTCTCTTTCCGGATTCCATGCTTTCATATATTCTTCAAACAGTTCAAAGGTAGCAAGTAAAGGCTTTGATGTTTGTTCATTTTTTCTAACCTTTGTTCCTTCAAGCACTTGAAATACTGCTTTTGCTGTAGGTAATAACTCTGCAATTTTTTCTTCTTTTCCTATCAATAGCATTCCAGTAACAGTTGGATATAAGCCCCCCGCTTCTTCCTTTACAAGTTGTAAAGCCTTATCAAGTTCTTCATCTGTAAATTCCAATAATGTTTTGTCACCCTTACGATATTTAATAATGTTACGCAGTCTGTCTCTTTCGTTACCATCCAAATCATCCATTGTTGCCCCTATAAGAATTTGCGCTGAATAATCGAGTTGACTAAGACTTGATAACCTTCCCGGGATCTCATATGGATACATTGGAACATTTTCTGGACTTCCATCCGATTTCAATCGTCGTCTTTGTATCTTTCCGTCAGAAGTTGCAATAATTGTCTTACTCATTGGAATCTGTATCTGCAACACCTCCATTCCTTCTTCTTCTATTATCTCAGCTCGTACAGATAATGATGGAACCGTCTTATTCGCAATCAATGCCATAGCTCCATTCGGATCATTATGCTTTTTATGCACACCTGTTATTTCACCATCATCCTCTACACCAAGATATAGCACTCCTCCTTCAGTATTTGCCATTCCAACAATTTCCGAAACAAGTTCTTTCTCGTCCAAACATTCAATATCGCTTTTAAATTCAATTGTAATTGTTTCTTTTTTTGGTATCATTCTCATCATTCATACCTCCAATGACAATTCTATTATATTTCGTGCGTTCTTGCAATCTAAAAAACACACGCGTGTGTTTTTCGTGTGTTAATAATAATATCCTCTATTACATCATTTTATGTATTTTCTACCCCATTTCCGCGGTTTTGGGGTAGAAAGATAAATCTGTGGGGTAGAAAATCTGTCAGATTGCTTCTTATCTTGCACCTGCTGCCTGCTTAGGCAGAATAGTCTCTTTCCCATCATCGGTCTTTTCCAGTCCTCAATTGTGAATCAGTAAGTCCTTGGATACTCAGTTGACCCAAAGCTTATTGACAAAGAAGTTACAGTGGACTGCTTAAACAACAGGAAGGTCACGTGACAGAAAAAGAGACCTTAAAATCTGAGGAAGCACTTATAGCCTATATTAACCTAAGTGATTATGGAAGATGGATTTGAGTTCCTTTATGATAAGTACAAAGACAAGATATATAAGGATATGGAACAAATGGCAAAAGACTGGGGATTGGATGGTCAGAAAGAAGTAATACATTCTGAAAATTCCAATGAACCAGATAGGAGCATATCCATGACTGCCGAACTTCCATTTGATACAGCCAAGGAGAACTGATGAATACATATAACAACTTAATAAATAAT